>NPIG01000363.1_pt1 | contig 39842 bp, 31 predicted proteins | sample 8637441 | NCBI WGS metagenome assembly NPIG01 (sample SAMN07420675, study PRJNA396082) | bioreactor metagenome | isolation source: sample BR6 brine-fed electro-methanogenic bioreactor BR | place: Japan: Kochi | collected 2016-06-14
CCTCCAAGGGACCGGCGTTTTGGTGGCCGGGGAGGGAACTGGCGGAATCCCCAAACGGATTCTGGGCTGGCAGAAGTGGCACGGACAGAAGGTCCCAAAACACCATCCTCTTGTCGTCGAAGACGCCGTCGATGTACTCGACAAGGAGGCCGTCGAAGACCTGATCTTCGACCTTAAGACGGTGGCCGACCGGACAGGATCTATTCGCCTCGTTGTCCTCGACACCTACGCCCGGTGCATGTCCGGCGACGAAAATGCCACCAAGGACGCCAGTGCGGCTGTCCAGGCGGTCCAGAGGATCATCAACGAAACCAATGCGAGCGTGCTTCTGATCCACCATCGCGGCAAGGACAGTACCCGGGGTCTTCGGGGGTCCACCGTCATCAACGGCGCCGCCGACACCATCATCAGGGTCGACAAGAAGGGCGATACGGTCACCCTGCATTGCGAGAAGAACAAGGACGGCCCCGAGTTCCAGCCGATCCGGCTGCGGTTGGAGCCGGTAAAAATCGGTCCGTCGGAATCGACCGCAGTTTTGGTTCCCGCCGGCGAGGCGTCGGTGACGGCGGCGAACGATAACCCACCGCCTACGAAGAGGACTCGCGCCCAAGAGGCGGTTGTCGATTTTCTGCTCGCCACAAAAGACGAGCCTCTCCCAGCCGGCAGGATCAAAGCCGCTCTTGCGGACAGTTTCGCCCCGCGAACCGTCGAACGAGCGCTAACAGCGCTTGTCGAGGTCGGTAGGCTGAAGAATCAAAACGGCGCCTATACCATCAAAAATCGCATCGACCTCAAGAACATTAAGCCTACCTTCTGAGCCCCTGTTTGTCTGGCCCTTCCGCAACCGCCATCCGCCACCGCCATCCGCCCCCCTATGGGGGCGATGGAGGTGGCGGTGGCGTCGGGGGCTTGAACGTATCGAGATCGGCTTGAAGGCCTTCGTGAAAAATTCTAGCGTGCCCACAAGGGCAAAAAATTCTCTGGGGGGAACATGAGGCGCATTTCCAGTTTCTTGGGGCTCGTTCTGTTGGTCATCTCCATTTTGGCCGTCCGTCCGGCAACCGCGACCGACGACAGAATTTTGGCGGAATTGAAGAATCTCGCGGGTATCTCAGGCGCCAGCCTCGCTTGCGGCGCTCGCCAAGATGCAGCAGACGCGCTCGGTCTGTTCCGTGCGATACTCGGCGCCTATGCAAAAAACGGCTACGTAGACACCGCCGACATACCCATCCTGCAAAAGCTCGGCCGACAAACCGCCAAAGAAACAAAACACCTGTTCGAAAAGTCGCCACCCGTTTCGTGCGACGACGTACATCGACGGCTTGGTGACACAAAGAGGAAATTTGGGGTCCGCTAGTCGTGGCGGGGGATGTCTGCGGGGCGAGTTGATTTACCGGCCGCATCCGTCTCCACGTACAAGGGCTGTCAGTTCAGTGCCGTATACGCAGCCTCCCCGTTGCCGGCTCCCGCCAACCTCTCAAGTTCCTCCCGGCTCATCTTGTGAAGGTCGCCGTTCACGGCCTCCACCTTGATCTCCGCCCGCTTGGGCGGGACATGTCCGATCCGATCCAGGACGTCACGGGCGGCAGCCAGCCGCACCGACGCCGGGGTGTCCGGCGACTGGATCAGGTGACGTACGGCTTGAAGAGCCATCGGCGCCAGTTCCTTGAGGGCACGAGCGGCTTCCTCCTGGATCATGGAAATCACGGACGGATCGCTCTTCCATCGACTTCCGATGGTCGCGGCGGAGACCGCCGGTACACCAGCCAAGCGGGCAGCTTTCGTCGCGTTGCCGCAGGTGACGAATTCGCGGGCGAAGGCCGCCCGTTTCTCCTGATCCGCAACCGCCATTTCGCCAAAATCCTCGTCAATACAATGGTCTGTTAGTGCTTCATGCCGTTGATATTCTAATGGTCTGCGCCATTGGTGCCAGCATGGTGCTTATTTAGGGTTTCCTGTCAGAAATCCCGGCACTGACCTTGCCAACCGGCATTCCTCGCGGCAAAGTCGCAGAAATAGATCGAGATAGTCAAAAGGGGAGGGTGACGTGGCGCTTCCGACGCTGTTCGACGTGTGCGTTCCGCGCGATGATGTCCTGCGGGGATCGATCCAGGAATCCGATTTCGCCGCCGATCTGGCGCAGGTCCTTCGCGGCGAGGGGCCCCAGGAAATCCGTGAACCTGGCCCGTTCTTCGCCAATACCCACCCGACCGTCGGATTGCGCAACTTGCTCAAGAACGTCTGTTTGCGCCTCTCGGCCTCGGGACGGGAGGCTTCCTCAATCTTTCGGCTCGACACCCAATACGGCGGCGGCAAGACCCATGCCCTGATCGCGCTCTCCCACATCGTGCGCACCCCCACCGGCATCGCCAATCTGTCGGAATTTATCGAGCCGTCCGACATGCCCACCGGCACGGCCCGCGTTGCCGCCTTCGACGGCGAGAATGCCGACCCCGCTTCCGGCCACGAGCTGGAGCCGGGCCTGCGCGCCTTCACGCCCTGGGGCGAAATCGCCTACCGCCTCGCCGGGCGCCAGGGCTTCGAGACCATCAAGGCCAACGACGAACAAGGCATCGCGCCGGGCGCCGACAACCTCCGTGCCCTGTTCGGCGGCGAGCCGTCCCTGATCCTGCTGGACGAACTCGCACTCTATCTGCGCGCGGTCAAGGGCCGTCCCGTCGCCGACCAACTCACCCGGTTCCTGACCAACCTGTTCAAGGCGGTCGAGGGCACGCCCAATGCGGCCATCGTCTACACCCTCGCCATCGGCAAGGACGGCATCGCGACTGACGCCTATGGCGACGAGCACAAGTTCATCGCCGACAAGATGGCCGAGGCCGAGAGCGTCTCGGCCCGCAAGGCGACCGTGCTCGACCCTACAGCCGAGGACGAAACCGCCCAGGTCATCCGCCGCCGCCTGTTCAAGAGCATCGACGATGCCGCCGCCGCGCCGATCGTCGATGCCTATCGCGATCTCTGGAACACCCACCGCGAAATCCTCCCGCCCGAACGCACCGACGAGAACCGGATCGAGCGCTTCCGTCTCGGCTATCCACTGCATCCTGAACTCATGGCCACCCTGACCAACAAGATGGCCACCTACGGCAATTTCCAGCGCGTGCGCGGCATGCTGCGCCTGCTGGCCCGGTCGGTGGAGTTGGTCTGGAAAACCCGTCCCGGGGCGGCCTATGCCCTGCATCTGCATCATCTCGACCCCGGATATGATCCGATCAAGAACGAGATCGTCACCCGCCTCTCGCTCCCGCTGATGGACAATCCCATCCGCAACGACGTCAGCAACCATGAAGGCGGCAAGGCGTCGCTGGCCCAGGAATTTGACCGCACCGCCTATGCCGGCCTGGCGCCCTACGGCTCCATCGTCGCCCGGCCGATCCTGTTCCACACCCTGGCCGTCAACGATGCCAACCGGGGCCTGAACGATCGTGAACTGCGCTATTCCGCCCTCGCCCCCGACCTCGACCCTAGCTTCATCGATGACGCCCGCAAGCGGTTCGTCGAACATTCCGCCTTCCTCGACGACCGGCCCCATGCTCCCTTGCGCTTCCTGACCGAGGCCAATCTCACCCAGGTTATCCGTCGTCAGGAAGGCCAGGTCGATTCGGGGGAGGCCCGTGCCCTTCTCAACGACACCATCAGGCGCATTTTCAACGCCGCGGTGATGAACCTGGTGCCTTTCGCCGCCAATCCCGGCGACGTCCCCGACGATGCCGGCGACGGCAAGCCCTATCTTGTTCTCGTCGGCTACGATGCCGACGATGTCCGCGCCGACGACCTCGCACTTCCGTCCTTGGTCGAGCGCATCTGCCGCCACAAGGGAGCCGCCGGCAGCGATTTCCGCCAGAACCGCAACAACCTCGTCTTCGTCGTCGTCGATGCCGCCCGCAAGGACGAAATGCGCAGGAAGGCCGTCACCCGCCTCGCGCTCGACCATCTGCGCAAGCCCGACCAATTGGCCGAACTCCAGCCGCACCAGCAGGACCGCGTCAAGGAACTGTTCCAGCGGTCCGAGCAGGAGCTTGCCATCGCCGTCCAGCAGGCATACCGGCACCTGTTCTATCCCGCCCGCCACCGCATGGACGGCGCGGCCGAAGACATCGCCCACAGCGTCGTCGATACCCAAAGCGCCTCCGAAGCCCCCGGCGCCGGCCAGAAGGCCATCGTGCGCCTGCTGCGCGACCTCAACAAACTGCGCATGGAGGACGACCCTCCCGATTCCCCCGTCTTCATTCGGGAGCGGACTCCCCTGCGCAAGGGCAGCATCACCACCGCTGACCTGCGCTCCGAATTCCGCAAGGACCCGGCCCTGCCCATCCTCGTCGGCGACAGCGTTTTCATCCGCGCCGTCCGTCAGGGCATCGACCAGCGCGAGTTCGTCTACCAGTCCGGCGAATTGATCTGCGGGCGGGGCGACCCCCAGGCCGCCATCAATGTCGACGAGCAGTCCTTCGTCCACACCGTGCCCTATGCCGAGGAGAACGGCATCTGGCCCCCCAAGAAGCCCGAACCGGTTCCCGGGCCGGACACCCAATACCCCGGCGGCACCGGCACCGCGGCCGACGGCGCGAGTGACCTGCCCCAGGGCGGCTTCGTCGGACCGGATGCGTCGGGCGGCACCGACCCGACCGAGGAACGCGATCCCGACATCACCGCCGAGGGCGTCCTGCGTGAAGCCCTCACCCGCCTGTGGGAACAGGCCCGTGGCAAGAGGATCGAATCGGTCGAATGCCTCACCCTGCGCCTGTTCGACGTGGTCGAGGGCTTCCGCCTGCTTGGCGCCGTCAATGCCGTTTCCGGTGCAACAAAGACGGTGATCGTCAAAGGCGGATATGAAGCAACCGACGGGGGCGTTCTGGATTTCACGTTTTCCGGCCCGGCATCCGATGCAATGCCATTGAAGGATTTTTTGGAACCGCAATTGAGGGCGGCGAAGGATCAATCCATCGACCTTGCCTACCGCATCGACTTCCCCGACGGCCTCGCGATGGCGGGCGATGCGGCGGAGAAGTTGACCGAACGCTTGGCGCGCTTTACCTCGGGCGAGGCCCATGTCACGGCCACCGCCAAACCCAAGCCCTCCGAGGCATGATGAAGAACCCCGTCCTCGTCCTCAACGATCCGCACAGCGCCACACCGGCCTACGAACTCCGCGCCCGTCATTTCGGGCCGGAGGATACGGAATTGCAGGTCTGGCAGGTTCCCTCGTCGGCGACCCCGCAGTTGAAGGCGCCTGTCTACGTCGCCGGTCTGCGGGGGCGTAACCTAGCCCTGGTCGAGCACCGCGTCATCCGCCTGCTCAAGCCTGTCGGCGTCAGCATCGCCGGGCTGCCGGTCGACGACCTGCGTCGGTTTCCGATCGGCGAGGACGTCGCCCTGAATCTTGGCCTGCTGTTCCGCACCCTGGCCCCCATGCGCCATGCCGACCGCATGCGCGCCTGCGCCGAGGGTATTGCCGCCATGGGGCGTGAGGAAGCCGCTTATTGGCTCGGCATGACCATGCACCGCCGCAATCCCCGCCGCGTCCTCGCGGCCCTGCGCTTTCTGCTGACGGACCCGAAACGATGACCGACGCGAACCAAACCGACCGCCGTTTGATCGAGGACTGGTTGCCGATTGCGGCGCTGGGAGAGGAAAGCGTGCGGGAACGTCGATCTATGACGGCTCTCCCGCCGATCTACTACCTCCATGTCTGGTGGGCGCGACGGCCGTTGGTGGCGTCACGCGCCGCCGTGTTGGCGTCGCTTCTGCCGGCGGATGCCGATCGGGACCTGTTCCTCAATGTTCTGGGAATTCATGGTGATCCGGTGGCTTCGCGCATCCGCATCGATATGGCGCGCCGGAAAGGCGAACGATTTGAAGGTGCGGCTTACGACTATAAGCGAGCCTTCACCTACAACCCGTCAAATGAGGAACGCCTATGGTTGACCCAGGAAATGGACAAGCTGGGCATCGCTGACCCGATTTGCCTTGACCCAACGGCCGGTGGCGGCAGCATTCCGTTCGAGAGTGCGCGTGTCGGAGTCGACGTTCTTGCGAACGACCTCAACCCCGTTGCTGCGCTCATCATGCGACAAACGGCATCCGTCCCTTTGGAGCATGGGTATGCCGTGTTGAACGAGTTCAAAGCGCTCGCGCAGGAATTTATAGAGCGCCGGGAGGAGCGGCTATTTCCTCTCTTCCCATCTGAGCCAGAAGAGAATGTGATCCCCACGAATTTTCTCTGGACTCGCACCATCCGCTGCCCCTATTGCGACGGCCTCGTGCCCTTGTCTCCCAACTGGCGTTTGGCACCGGATGGAACGGGCGTGCGTTTGAAGCCGAGCGTCGCCGGCGGCTCCGGCAGCGAGGGACGGGTCTGCGAATTCGAGATCGTCACCAAGGCCAAGGACCAGTCCGAAGGCACAGTCTCCGGCGGCGATGCCGTGTGTCCGTTCCCGGACTGCAATCGCGGCATCGACGGTGACGAGATCAAGCGCCAGGCCCAGGCAGGCGGCATGGGCGAGCAGCTCTTCGCCGTCGTCTTCAAGCGTAAGGTCGTCACCACCACCAAGACCGGCCGAAAGCGGGAGAAATGGGAACGCGGCTACCGCGCCCCTCGCCCCAAGGACGACGTCTCCGCATTGGTCGCCGAACGCCTCGCCGAAAAGCTCCCGGAATGGGAGGCGTTGGATATCGTGCCGAGCGAACCGATACCAAACGGCAACAAGACGTCGGAACCGATCCGATATGGAATGAAACTGTGGCAAGACATATTCAACGCGCGCCAGCTTTTCGGCCATGGCACTGCGGTCGAGGTCTTTCGGGAACTGCTCGACGAGAGAAACCAACGGGGCCGCCTGACTGAGACGACCAAGGCGGCGTTTGGGTATCTGGCGCTCACTCTCGACAAAATGCTGAATTACAACTCTCGCATGTCGGTATGGATGCCGACGCGCGAAGTCGTAGCCAACACCTTTAACCGACATGATTTAGCTTTCTGCTGGTCCCATGCCGAAATGGCCCCCCTGATCGTCGGACTTGGCTACGATTGGGCCATCGAGCAGACGGGCAAATGCATCAAGGAACTGATAGAACTGGCTCGTCCCGACCTGGCCGGCGTCTCGCCGGACGAAAACCAGGGCGGCCTGGACCTGCGCCAGGGCGATTTCACCCCGCCGCACATCGACATCTGCGCCAAGTCCGGCGAAAGCCTCGATCATGTCGCCGACGAAAGCGTCGATGCCGTGGTGCTGGACCCGCCCTACTACGACAATGTCATGTATGCGGAACTGTCGGATTTCTTTTACGTCTGGCTCAAACGCACGGCCGGGCATGTCTATCCCGAGTTGTTCCGACGCCCGCTGACCGACAAAGAAAACGAGGCCGTCGCCAATGTCGCCCGCTTCCAGGGCCACAAGGGCGCGAAGGCGCTGGCGGCGCGGGACTACCAGCGCCGCATGGCCGGCATCTTCACCGAGTGCCGCCGGGTCCTCAAACCCAACGGCATCATGACGGTCATGTTCACCCACAAGCAGACCGCCGCCTGGGACGCGCTGACCAAGGCGATGATGGAGGCCGGCTTCGTCATCACCGCCTCCTGGCCTGTCAACACCGAGGCCGAGGGCTCCCTGCACATCAAGGACAAGGCCGCCGCCAGCAGCACCATCTTCCTCGTCTGCCGCCCGCGCCCGGCCCAGGATGGCGACGAAACCCTGTTCTGGGAGGACGTCGAGCCGCTGGTCGCCGCCGCGGTACGCAGGCGCGTCACCGAGTTCGAGGCTGCCGGCATCAAGGGTGTCGATCTCTACCTCGCCTCGTTCGGTCCGGCGCTCGAAGCCTTCTCCCGCCACTGGCCCCTCAAGCGCGGCACGCCGCGTCCGCAGCCCGAGGCACGCAAGCGCCGCACCCAGCAGGAACTGTTCGACGACGAATGGGACCCCTATGCCGCCGCGCCCGAGGACGCGCTCGAAACCGCCCGCCGCGAGGTGAAGCAATGGCGGCTGGAGCGTCTGACCCACCGCAAGGCCCGCGCCGACCTCGATCCGCTGACCTCCTGGTTCGTCCTCGCCTGGGATGCATTCAAGGCGCCGCAATTCCCATACGACGAAGCCCTGCGTCTCGCCCGCGTGTGCGGCGTCGACCTCGACGCCGACGTGGTCCGGGTCCTTGCCGAGAAGAAGGCCTCCAATCTCGTGATGTGGGACAGCGCCATCCGCGCCGCGAAGGGCGCTCTCGGCCCCGCAGACGGCTCCCGTGCCATGATCGACGCCCTCCACCACGCCGCATACGCAGCACGAAACCGTAGCCTGGAATCTGCGCGTGATCTTTTAGAGAAGGCTGGCATCGTCGGCGATCCGGCACTCCATACGGCGCTGGAGGCCGTGCTCGAAGTCTTGCCGGTTTCGTCGAAATTCACCGGCATTGAGGATGCGAAGGGGGCCGTCGCCGAAGCCGCCTCGGATTTCGAGGCCCTCGAAATGCTCCGCCGCCTCGCTTTCACCGAACAGGTCGACGAACCGGCCCAGCTTGAATTGTGGAAGGACTCTGCCGCGTGAGCCTCCTACCGGACCACGCCTGGAAGACCAAATACTCGCTGGAGGACGGCGACATCATCCGGCTGTTCTACGTCCCGGCCTTGGAAGCCGCAGTCCGCTATCACCGCACCACCGGCTATTTCTCGGCATCGGTCCTCGCCGCTGCCGCGCGTGGGATCGAGGGACTCTGCCGCAACCAGGGCCACATGAAGCTCATTGTCGGATGCACCTTGAATCCGCCGGAAATCGAAGCGATCGAGAAGGGCGCCGCGCTGCTCGATACGGTCGAGGCCGCCATGCTCAAAGCTCCCTTCGGCGATCCGAACGCCGGCACCGCCAAGGCGCTCGAACTCCTGGCCTGGATGGTCGCCAAGGGCATCCTGACCGTGAAGGTCGCCGTGCCGTGCGATGCCGACAAGAAGCCGGTCCCGGGCACCGCCATCTTCCACGAGAAATCCGGCATCATCGAGGACAAGGCCGGCCACCGCCTCGCCTTCTCGGGTGGCGTCAACGAATCCGCGCAGGGCTGGAAGGAGAATTGGGACAGCTTCCACGTCTTCACGGAATGGAGCGGTACCGGGGCCCACGTCGATGCCGAGGAGGAGAGCTTCACCAGGCTTTGGGAGAATACGACCAAGGCGGCCCTCGTGGTTGACGTGCCCACGGCCGTGCGCGACGAACTGTTGAAATTCCTTCCGCCCGACGACGAACTCCCGACCAGGCTGAAGGACGACAAACCACCCGAACCGGAGCCCGAGCCCGAACCAGCCCCCGAACCCGATCCCGCGCCGGAACCCGCAATCGGCGATCCCCGCCCCCTGGTGTGGGGGTTTCTGCGTCACGCTCCGGCCTTGCCGAATGGCGGCGAGCGGATCGGCGAGGCGACCGCTGCTGTAACACCGTGGCCGCATCAGGTGAGAACCTTCTACCGCATGTATGACCGCTGGCCGCCCAAACTGCTGATCGCCGACGAGGTTGGCCTCGGCAAGACCATCGAGGCGGGGCTGCTGCTGCGCCAGGCTTGGCTGGCCGGACGCGCGAAACGCATCCTGATCCTCGCTCCCAAGGCCGTGCTGCGCCAATGGCAGATCGAGTTGCGCGAGAAGTTCAACCTCAATTGGCCGATCTACGATGGCCAGGCACTTCACTGGTATCCCTGTGTCGGCCGCCAGGACGTCATCACGAAGAAGGTGACGCGGCAAGAATGGCACCAGGAGCCGGTCGTCATCGCATCGAGCCACTTGATGCGCCGCCGTGACCGCCTGCCCGAACTACTGGAGGACGCCGAACCATGGGACCTCGTCGTCCTCGACGAGGCTCACCACGCCCGTCGCGAAGCCGCCGGAACGGCCAGCGAAGGCGGCCCCAATCGCCTGCTGCGCCTGATGCAGGGGCTCCGGGGGCGCACGCAGGGGCTCGTGCTCCTCACTGCCACGCCTATGCAGGTCGATCCCATCGAGGTGTGGGACCTGATGAACCTGCTCGGCCTGCCCGATGCCTGGGCACCGCAGGACTTTCGTCGCTTTTTCGAAACCATCGGCCACCCCAATCCGGCCCATACCGATTTCGAGCACGCGGCGGCCCTGTTCCGGGCGACCGAGAAATTCTTCGGCGCCGTCGATGTCGAATCCGTCCTCCGCTTCGTGCCCGGCGGGAGCACCTTCAAGGCTAACAAGCTGCTCAAGGCGCTGCGCGACAAGGCGGCCATTCCGCGCCGGCATCTGTCGACCGACGAGCGCAAGGCGGCCCTGCGCATCCTGCGCGCCGGCACGCCCGTCCGCCACCTGATTTCCCGGCATACCCGGGAACTGCTGCGCCAGTATTTCAAGGCCGGCATGATCGACACCTCGGTCGCCACCCGCGTCGTCGACGACCGCTTTATCGCCATGTCGGTGGACGAGAGCGGTGTCTACGAGGCTGTCGAGGACTACATCGCGACCACCTACAATAACGCCGATGCGAACCGGCGCACCGCCGTCGGTTTCGTCATGACCATCTATCGCCGACGCCTCTCCAGCAGCTTCGCGGCTCTGAGCCGCACGTTGGAGGACCGGCTTGCCCGCGTGACCACCTCCGACGACGAAGACGCGCTCGACGACGAAACCCTCGGCGACGTGATGGACGAGGAACAGGCCGCCGCTGCCAAGGAAGCCGCCTTGGAGGACGAGGAACGCACGGACATCGAGCGCCTCCTCGCCCACATCCGTCGCCTGCCGACCGACACCAAGACAGGCCGCCTCGTCGACGAGCTGCGCGACCTGCGCCGCGCCGGATACGAACAGGTGATGGTCTTCACTCAATACACCGATACGATGGACTTTCTGCGCGATCATCTGGCGGCCGAATTCGGGCCGAAGCTGATGTGCTTCTCCGGGCGCGGCGGCGAGTGGATGGATGGGGCCGGCGGGTGGATCGTCGGCAAGCGCGACGACGTGAAGCAGCGATTCAAGGACGGCAAGGCCGAAATCTTGCTCTGCACCGACGCCGCGGCCGAGGGCCTGAACTTCCAGTTCTGCGGCGCCCTGGTGAACTACGACATGCCCTGGAACCCCATGCGTGTCGAACAGCGCATCGGCCGCATCGACCGCTTGGGGCAGAAGTTCCCGGATATCCGCATCATCAACCTGCACTATCGCGACACGGTCGAGGCCGATGTCTACGCGGCGCTGCGCGAACGCATCGGCCTGTTCAGCACCTTCGTCGGGCGCCTCCAGCCGATCCTTTCCACGCTGCCGAACCAGATCACCCGGATTACGCTGGCCAGGGGCGACCGTGCCCAGGCCCGTGACAACGTCATCGCCGACCTGCGCCACCAGGCCGACGAAGCCGACGAAGCCGGCTTCGATCTCGACGAGGTTGCCCCGACGGACTTGGAGCAGCCGAAACGCCCGGCACCGCTCTACGACCTCGCCACGCTCAACCGCATCCTCGAAAAGCCGGACCTCCTGCCCCCAGGCATAGACATCAAGCCGCTCTACAACGTGCACGAATTTGCCTACGCGCTCCCAGGCATGGCGCTCCCCGCCCGCGTCACCACCAGCGCCGAGTTCTTCGACGCCCATCCCGAAAGCTGCGAGCTGTGGTCGCCCGGAAGCCCGTTGTTTCCGGAGGTCGAAACAGTCGCGGACATCGACGAGGTGAAGGCGAATTGGGAGCTGGTTCAGAATTTCTTTGGGAGAGAATGATTGCCTACGGTGGTCATTCAATGGGAGCGCAGGGACGCAGGAGCTTTCTAGTATTGGGCCGAGTTGTGGTTGACGGTGAACGCGCTAGCAGCAGAAGGGCAGAATGATGAGGGGCTTTTGGGCAGCGATGGTGTGTGTGGTCCTGCTTACTGGATGCCAGACAACCTCAGGGCAGTTGGCTGGTTCGGATATCCACCCGATCACCGGGGCAATAACGATCGGGAATTCCTCGATTCAAGGGGCGGAATACACGACAAAAAACCGGATCACGATCAGAGAAGGCCATTTGTCAGGCTACGCAGAAACCGTTGTGAAGTCGATTTTGGACGCGGATTTTGAAGCAGAGGCCAAAACTTTTCGTATGGAAATCGTCGATGCTGACATCGACTTCGTTAATCTAAAAGGCGTCGATCCGAAATCGTCAGAGGCTGTAAAAACCCTAGTAGGGACGGTTTTTCGAATGGCCTTCAACGCCGAAACCGGAAACATTTCGATTGATGTAAAAGGTGGTCCGGTCGGTGACACGGGAACCCAATCTGTCGATCTGAGCGGGAACGACAAAGAGAAGAAGAAACTCCAGCATTTTTTAAGGCTTCTGGTTGACAACTATTTGGGAGGTAAAACCGTGCGCCAGGGGCAAGAGGTCATGAAGTTTGACCTCGGTCGAATTTTTGGTGGCCCGTTAGAAAAAACGGTGATTTCAGGAAGGGTTATTGGCCAGGCTATGTACAACGAGCGTCCTGTCGTCGTCATCAAAGCCATCGGCGAGTTGGTGGAGAAGGACAAGCGCTTGGACATTGATAGTGTCTACTACGTCGATGCGTTTACCGGGATCTCGGTGTTCGGGACCATGGGTTTCTCCGGGTTGAAAGAGGCCGGAAAGGATATGGAGATCCAGACCACGCAGATGATCAACTTGAGCCATGGCATGAACAAGGTGCGGACGCGCTCAAGCGATGTATTTGAAGCCGCCGCCCATAGTGGGAACGCACGACAAATCTTCGGGAAATGGGAAGGGGTGTCCGACAATATGTCGGGCGCTTTCACGACCAGCACCAACAAGGACAGAGGGACCCTGACTGTCCACACAGGGAACCCCGCGTTGGCCTGCTCGGGCCAATGGATTTGGGCGAAAGGCAAGTACGGTTCATCGACACCTCCGCAGGGGACGTGGTCGATTGCGTGCGATAATCGGGTCACGGCCAGCGGCACTTACACCTCGTATGAACCGGGGAAAGGGGTGATCGAGGGGCAAGACAACAAAAGCCGGGATCTGAGGATGTATTTCGACTAGGGCGTCTTTTTCGGTTATGGCGTGGGGTCCTCTTTTAGGAGGCGATTTTCCGTCCAGGGCCGACGACCGGTCATTTCGCTTGGGCGGGTGAAGAGACGTTTCGATCTTTGGGACTCCAAACGGTGCCCTATACCCATCCCCCCCCTAATGAATATTGACGCCCCCCAGGGGGGCTAGAGATATGGTTTGAGGAGGCTAGTTGATGCACCAGGAATTGCGAGAACTGATCCGGAATGGCGTGGCAGAATGGTCGACCGCCAACAAAGTCGACTTGAGTTTCAGTGCGGGAAATCAGCTCGCAGATTCTATCTATGCAATGGTTGAGAATGTCATCTCGGTGCAGATGAAAATGCATGAAAAAGAACTTGAGGAGCAGAAAAAATTCTTCGATGGGAAAGCCAGTATTCAAACAGAATTGAAATACAGCGGAGATGCGAAGGATATAATTCCCGTTCTTAAAAACGTTGTCGAATTATACATTCATCAAAACAAAAATCATGAGTTCATTGCAAAAGATATACTTTATCATATGGAGAGAAGGTTAAGTTCATCTTAGTTCCTTCCCATTCGGAGCCCTCGGGGTCCGAATGCGGCGGAAATCGCATCTACTGGGTGTTGCCCCGCCACCGCCGTCGTGTGCTGGATGTCGTCGATTTTGGCGCCCAAGACCTTTCGCGAGCGGGGCTGCAAGGAACGGGGCCAAAGCGAATATCTACACTTTCGGAAAGCTGCAACAGCGAGCGTCTTTTCCGTATTTTTTCCGTATAAACGCAAAAAGCCGCTCAAATGAGCGGCTAACCTATTGAAATTATTGGCGTCCCCTAGGGGATTCGAACCCCTGTTGCCGCCGTGAGAGGGCGGTGTCCTAGGCCTCTAGACGAAGGGGACGCGAGGACCCCTCCATTTAAGGGAAACGCCGTCGCCGATCAAGGGGTTTGCGTCGTCGAAACCAGCTATTTTTTTACCGCGTGACGAAGCGCCGTGTCGACGAAGGCGTCGACGTCGGCTTCATTGGTGTTGAACGCCGTCACCAGCCGCAGCAGTTTGGCGCCGTCGCCTGGCCAGCGGTAGAACTGGAACCCGCCCGCCTCCAGGCCCCGGATGACCGGCTCGGGCAGTTCGACGAAGATCTCGTTGGCCTGCACCGGGTGACGGAAGGTCGCACCGGGTACGGCGGCGAGGCCGTCGGCCAGCCGTTCCGCCATGGCATTGGCATGTTCGGCCAGGTGCAGCCACAGGCCGTCGTTCAGATAGGCATCGAACTGCGCGGCCAGGAAGCGCATCTTAGAGAAAAGATGGCCGGCCCGTTTGCGGCGGTAGGCGAAGGTCTCGGCCAAAGCCTTGTCGAAGATCACCACCGCCTCGGCCGCGAGAGCGCCGTTCTTGCTGGCGCCGAAACAGAGGATGTCGATGCCGGCCTTCCAGGTCGCCTCGGCCGGCGAGCAGCCGAGGGAGACGAGGGCGTTGGCGAAACGGGCGCCGTCCATGTGGACCTTGAGGCCGCGCGCATGGGCCAGGTCGGTGATCCCGGCGATTTCGTCCGGGCTGTAGACGGTTCCGGCCTCGCTCGCCTGGGTCAGGCTGACGGCGGCGGACTGAACGTGATGGACGCCATGGTCTGGCGCGTCGAGAGCGGTGCGCAAGGCATCCGCGTGCACCTTGCCATCGTTGCTCGGCAGGTGGACCAGCTTGGCGCCGCCGGTGAAGAACTCGGGCGCGCCGCATTCGTCACATTCGATGTGGGCGTCGGGATGGCAGAAGACCGCGCCGTAGGGCGGTGTCATCACCGACAGGCTGAGCGCGTTGGCCGCCGTGCCGGTGGCGACCAGGAAGACGTCGGCGTCACGTTCGAAGACCTCGGCGATGCGCCCTAGCACACGTAGGGTCAGGGCATCGTCGCCATAGGCCGGCAGGCTGCCGGCGTTGGCCTCGCCGATCGCGGCAAGGATCTCGGGGGCCGCGCCGGTGACGTTGTCACTGCAGAAATTCATTCTTCTTCTTCCTCGGACTCATCGTCGGCCGGCCGTACCGGATAGGGCTGCCAGTCGGTCGTGCGAAGGGTAATTTCACGGAACTGCCGGCCCTCGGAATCCAGCACGTGGGCCGTCGTCTGGATGGCCTGACCGTCGAGAACGGCGGTGATCAGCCACACCATCTCGGTTTCATAGGCGCGTTCCAGGTCGCGCCGCGACGGTTGCGCCGGGTGATCCGGATGGGAATGGAAATGGCCGACGATACGCTCGGGGCCGCCCTCCAGTTCCCGCATCACGCGCAACCGCAGCCGCGGCGAAACCTCGAACCGCTCGGCGGCTCCTTCCTCGGCGACGTTGGGGCTGACTTCGACCTGGGTGACCACGATGTCCTGCGGCGGTTCGCCGTAACCGACCAGCAGGCCGCAGCATTCCTCGGGATAGGCGGCCTCGGCCGTCTCCACGATCAGTTTCAGCAGGGGGCGTGGTATCAGAATCACTTGTCGGTCCAGAACTTCACATTGCCCAGGATACGACCGGTCGCCGGTTCGATCGCGATGATCTGGGTGCACGGGCCCTCGGGGCCGATCAGAACGAAAAGTTTTCCGCTGTCGGCCTGCATGCCGTCGACGCGGCAGCCGGTCGGCAGGCGCACTGTGATGTCGCCGAAGGGAGCCGCACCCGGGGTCGTATCGGATGAGGGGGAGGCTGCTTTCTTGCCGTCGCCGAAAAAGCTGAAGTCGGGATCCGAGGCCTTCTGCACCAGCCCGTAGACCAGGATGATCATCCCGATCACGATGAGAATCCCCATTCCGATGACGAGGGCCTTGAGTCCCTGCATGGTTTCGATCCAATCTGGGCTGTGATGCACGACCGTGACCAGGAAATCACTTACACCGTTAGCGTGCCCCAGGACAAGGCCGGGGCGCGCCTCGACAAGCTGTTGGCGGAAAGCCTGCCGGATCTGTCCCGTAGCCGCCTCAAGCAGTTGATCGAGGAAGGATATGTCACGCTTCACGGCGGCGAGACCGACCCCGTGACCGCGACCGATGCCGCGCGCAAGGTCCGTGGCGCCGAGGTTTTCTCGGTCGCGGTTCCGGCTCCGGTTCCGGCCGAGCCGGAACCTCAGGATATTCCCCTCGATGTGGTCTACGAGGACGAGCACCTGATCGTCATCGACAAGCCGTCCGGCCTAGTCGTCCATCCGGCGGCCGGCCATGCCGACGGCACCCTGGTCAATGCCCTGCTGGCCCATTGCGGCGCCAGTCTGTCGGGGATCGGCGGTGTCAGCCGCCCCGGGATCGTCCACCGCCTCGACAAGGATACCAGCGGTCTGATGGTCGTGGCCAAGACCGACGCCGCGCACCGGGGGCTAGCCGCCCAGTTTCACGATCACGACCTCGAGCGCGCCTATTACGCCGTCGTGTGGGGTGTTCCGTCGCCGAGGGAGGGCGAGATCACCGGTAACATCGGCCGCAGCCCGGCCAACCGCAAGAAGATGGCGGTGCTCGGCCGTGGCGGCAAACCGGCCCTGACTCGTTACAGGGTGCTGCGTAGCGCTGGCCGTGACGCCAGTTTGGTCCGCTGCGACCTGGCGACGGGGCGGACCCACCAGATCAGAGTGCATATGGCCCATATCGGCCATCCGGTCGTCGGAGATCCGCTCTATGGCGGCGGCGGGCGAAGCCGTCTCAAGCGACTCGACGAGGCGGCGAAAGCGGCCGTGAATCGACTTGATTCCCAAGCTCTTCACGCATTTTTGATTGAATTCACCCACCCGATAAGCGGCAAAATTGTGCATTTTGAGGCAAAATTACCACGCGAATTCAATGAGTTAATGGCAATTTTTGACCGCAAATAAGTTTCTTCTATACTTGACCTCCCACGTTGGGTATTATCAGGGCGATCGAAACGTCTTGAATACCCTTATCCAGCGATAAATCCGGAACTCACCGGTTAACCAGTTGGGAGGTCCATGAAATGGCTGCATCTCTCGCCCTTGATTTCGAAATCTCTCCGGAGCGGAATCTGTCCCGTTATCTCCAGGAGATCCGCAAATTCCCCATGCTGTCGCCCGAGGAAGAGTTCACGCTCGCCTGCCGTTGGCGCGATGAGGAGGATACCGAGTCCGCTCACAAGCTGGTGACCAGCCATTTGCGTCTGGTGGCCAAGATCGCGATGGGTTATCGCGGTTACGGCCTTCCGCTGGGCGAACTGATTTCGGAAGGCAACCTGGGCATGATGCAGGCTGTCAAAAGATTTGATCCCGACCGGGGCTTCCGGCTGGCCACCTACGCCATGTGGTGGATCCGTGCCGCCATGCAGGAATACATCCTGCATTCCTGGTCGCTGGTGAAGATGGGCACCACCGCCGCGCAGAAGAAGCTGTTCTTCAACCTGCGCAAGTTGAAGGGCCAGATGCAGGCCATCGACGACGGTGACATGTCGCCCGAGCACGTCACCACCATCGCCGACAAGCTGAGCGTGTCGGAAGAGGAGGTGGTGAACATGAACCGCCGCCTCGCCAGCCCCGACCATTCGCTGAATGCGCCCATGCGCAAGGATGGCGAAGGGGAATGGCAGGACTGGCTGGTTGATGAAAGCGAAAACCAGGAGAGCCGCCTCGGCGACTACGAGGAATTGACGGATCGCCGGCGCCTGTTGGCTGGGGCCATGAAGACCCTGACCGATCGCGAGCGGCACATCCTCAATGAACGCCGTCTCAAGGATACGCCGGCGACCCTCGAGCATCTGAGCCGCCAGTACGGCATTTCCCGCGAGCGGGTTCGTCAGATCGAGGTGCGTGCCTTCGAGAAGCTGCAGAAGTCGGTCCGCAACGCGATCATCGAGCAGAGGGTCGGTTAAGTCCTTCACCTCGCCGGCGACGAATTCCGGCTATTCGAGAACCAATTTCACGGCGCGGCCGCCCCAATCGGGCGGCCGTTGTCGTTTGGCGTGTTCCGAATGAGGGGGGGGAGCCTCAGGCGTGGGTCGGGGGCGGACCGTCGGCTTGATCGTCGTCGCCCATCGCGGCACGCGCGACGCTCTCTCCCCATTCCTGGATGATATCGCGTTGCAGGGTCCGCAGTTGGGCAACCCGGCGCTGCGACATGACGGTCAGGAAGGTTCCGACGACGGGCGGAACCGCGACGAAGATCATCCAGCCGAACGCCGCCGCACCGTAGATGACCAGAAGCGCAAACACGTCGGTGACGATGGCACCGGCCGCCTTGAGGCTGTGGGTTCCCAGCCAAAGGTCCATGAGGTAGGGAAACAGGCCACAGAAATTCATGCCGGCCACGCAATAGGTCGCCGATTTCTGGTGCGACCGGTCGATGATCCAGGCGACGACGGTCGGGGGCATCCCGACCGCGATCATCAGGACGGTCGGCAACGAAATCCAGATCAGGCCGACGATCAGGACGAAAATCCAGAACGCTATCCAGTTGGTGCGGGAGCTTCGCTTGTCGCCCTTTTCCCGAGCCATATCGGTTTCCGTCCTACCAGATCTCGTTGAAGAACAGGATTGTAACGAAAATCAGGGTAACGATCACCGAAGTCATGGCGGCGGCCTGTTGGCCGATGCGTTCCGCCGACTCGGCACGCGCCGAGTCGCTTCCTTCGATGTCCTGGATCTCCGTTTCGGCCAGGATGAATTCGTCGATGGCAGCCTGGTAGCCCTGCTCGTCCTGCTGCCGCTGTTCGGCGTTGTCGATCAGGTCGAACAGGTCGGTCAGGCTTCCCTGCCGGACCAGACGCGGAATTTCCCGCTCGATGTCCCGCCGGACGCTGCGGCTATGATACGAGTTGATCGCCGGTCCAAGCAGCCCTCCGACCCAGCTTGCCAAACCGTAGAGAGCGTCCGGTCCCAGGCGCCATTGGACCAGGGACAGCAGACTCAGCATTCCCTCGGTCTTTTTCGATTCGTGGCTGTCACCCAATGCCCGCAGATGGTTGTCGACGTCCTGATCCAGCCGCGCGGCGATAAAGGCGGCGATGTGGCGATCCATCGGCGGCAGCTTGGTGTCGATGCGGTTGGCGACCTGATCCAGGGTCGGCAGCAGGTCGTCGATCGTGACGACATAGTCCTGGATCACCAGCGAACTCTGGCACGGAAGACTGGTGTTGAGTTCATAGAGACAGCGTTCGATACCGTAGCCGGGATCTCGGTTGCCGAGATATTCACGAAGCTGCCCAAACAGCCTTTCGAGGGCCACGATATGCCCGCCGCCACCGCCGGTTCGGTGTTCCAACCACTTCCCGACGATGTTCCGGTCGAGGATTTCCGTACCGACCTTGGTATTCCCCTGGCGCAGGAGCTCGACTGCCAGACAGGTGCCGAACGCATCCGGCATGAAGGTGTATCCCTTGTAGCGGATGGGAGCCTTCGGATCGAGGATCATGCAGACCTCGGAGACCAGCTGGTCGTCGCTGCCCGCCGGCTGGCCCTCGTGAATAACCGCCAGTTCCACGGCGCGCGAAACGACATCCGCCAGCTCGGGCGTCGATAGGCTGCGGCGCAGCCAGGCATCGGCCTGCCCATCCTTCAGAACCCTGGCGGCATCGGCGACATTGCGGCTGAACGAATAGGCCAGGGACCGCGCGGTAATATGATCGTGGCCGGCAAAATTGAACCGGGTCTCCGGCTTGTTGGCGGCGCGCTTCTGGATCGGCGTCATACGCCGGCCGTCGACCCACAGGTTCAACTCGTGAAGGCCCCAGCGCTCGTCCGGGTCATCGCTCAACAGACCGCGGAGCGGCTCCACCAGGGACATCGGAATCCTGCCGCCGCTGCACAGGGTCGCGTAGGTGCCTTTCTCGATCTTCGAGAAAATCAATTCCTCTTCGCTCTTGCGGGTGACGGGGTTCTTGCCGAGCAGCAGAAACACCAATGTCACGCCGAGGGCATACATATCGTCGCCCGTATCACCGATACCCCGTCCGGCCGGTCCCGCCATCGAACGTTCGATGGTTTCGAAAACGGTGGGCTGGTCGAACCCCGGCGGCGTGGTCAGGCAGTCACCGAGCACCACATTCTGGAGTTCGGGATCCATGAAGAAGATGTTGCCGGGACGGACCGCGCGATGCGGTTCATCGTGATTGGCCATCTCCTGCAGGGCATTGGCCAAGGGTTCGATGACCCGGCTCTGGAGGTCGTGTTCCAGAATGGCGCCCCCTTCCTTGGCGACGACATCCGTCAAACGGCCGCCAAGCGGCCGCTCATAGACGAAGACCATGCAGCGCTGGCCCAGCGGCGGCCAGTCGATGACGTCGTATTCGACCAGGGGGATCAGGTTCCGCACGCGACTGCCGCGAACGACGGTAGCCGCGGATGTTCGGGGTGGAAGGCCGGGGGTACAGACCAGTCCAAAGAGCTGACGGCCAAAATCGCGGCGGTCGTCCACCGCATAGGCCGAGGCCGATGGTGTCGAAAGATCGGGAAGAGGGCGCTCGGGATGGATATGGAACCGATCGCGAAGCAGGAGAGCGCCGCCGGAAAAACCGCTTGCCGCAGGCGCAGGCGTTTCGCCAGCCCTGTCGACGGCAGATGCTCCTTCCATAGGCGATTCAGCCATACCCGTTCCTCAACGACCCCACGGCGAAGAGTCGTGCTTTGCAACCCCAGGAAACCATAATCCTCAACACCTTGCGAGACAATTAATGACTACGGTCTCGCGGATTGGGTGCGGATCTGGGTGGCCGCTGGCCGATCGAGAAACCAGGTCAACGGTCCCGCCGGGCGGACCAGAGAGCTTGGGTATCGGGAGTCGGCGCGACCGCTTCGAACCGCCTCGAGCACCTTGGAGGCAATTTCTGCCTTGGTTGCGCCGTGAACCAGGAACACAACTTTCCGGGCCGCATTGAGAACCCTCGACCCCAGGGACAGACGGTCATGAGGAGGCAGGGGGCTGCGGGTCGCCAGGACCGGCCTGGCGGAAGCCAGGGCCTCGGAACCCGGGAACAGGGAGGCCGTGTGAGCATCGCCGCCCATCCCGAGTATGATCAGGTCGAGAGCCGGAACGTCACTCCCGAATGCCGTTGCGAGGGTTCGCCGGTAGGCTTCGGCGCCGCGGTAGGGCGGCAGTTCCCCCGGCATCCGCAGGATTTCGGGAAGCCGGGGCAGCCTGTCCAGGAAGGTTTCGGCTACCAGCCGGAAGTTGCTGTCCGGGGCGTTCGGCGGCACGCAGCGCTCATCCGCCCACAGGATGCGCAGGCGCGACCAGTCGATGGCGTAGCGGTAGGGAGGCTGCGTCAAACGCGTGTAAAGGGGCCCCGGCGTGCTGCCTCCCGACAGGGCGATGGAAACGGTGTCCTGGGCGGCGAGCCGGCGGCGGATGTATTCGGCGATGTCGCGTGCCGCCTGTTCGACGAGCTCCTCGGGGTCGGCCGCGACGGCCAGCCGCAGGTCTAGACGACGCGTTTGCATTTCAACGGGTCTTCATGGCCAGGCAGGATCAGGCGCTGGACCTCGTCCGGTCCCCAGCTACCTGCCGGATAGAAATAGACGGGCTCTTTGCGGTCGAGCAGCGGCGCGAACAGCCGCCAGGCGGCTTCCGTTTCGATGGCGTGTACGAACAGGGTCTGATCGCCGACCAGCGCGTCGAGAAGCAGCGTTTCGTAGGCCGTCGGCAGTTTGCCGAATTCATCGGCATAGCTGAAGGCTAGGGGAACGACCCGCAGGCTGTCGGTATCGCCCGGTTCCTTGACCTGAATGCCCAGTTCGAAACCCTCGTCCGGCTGCAGGCGCAGGACCAGGCCGTTGGGATGTGCCAGCTCGCGGCCCATGGTCCGGAAGAAGTTGACCGGCGCCGAGCGGAAGGTAACGGAAATCTGGGTCAGCCGCCGCGGCAGGCGTTTCCCGGTGCGGATCAGGAAGGGCACCCCTTGCCAGCGCCAGTTGTTGATCCAAAGGCGCACGGCGGCGAAGGTTTCGGTGTTCGAATTCACGTCGACGCCGGGTTCGTCGCGATAGCCGGGAACCCGTTTGCCTTTCATGGTTCCGGCATTGTATTGGCCGAGCACCACGTCTTGCTCGCGCAGCGGCTGGATCGCGTGCAGCAGTTTGATCTTCTCCGACCGGATCGCCTCCGGGGCTGCCGTCGACGGCGGTTCCATGGCGATCAGCGTGGCGAGCTGGATGGCGTGGTTCTGCAGGATGTCGCGCACCGCGCCGTTCTTCTCGTAGAATTTGGCCCGCCCCTCGATGCCCAGTTCCTCGGCGACCAGGATGTCGACGCTGGCGATGCGGTCGCGGTTCCAAAGGGATTCGAAGATCAGGTTGGCGAAGCGGAAGACGAACAGGTTCTGGACCGTCTCCTTACCCAGGTAGTGATCGATCCGGTAGATCTGCTTCTCGTCGAAATAGCGGTGAACGAGGGCGTTCAGTTCCTGCGCCGATTCGAGGTCGCGCCCGAAGGGCTTCTCGATCACTAACCGCACCCAACCCGAACCGTCGTTCAGCCCGCTTTCGCCCAGGCCCTCGATGGTCGGTGCGAAGACCGAGGGCGGCGTCGACAGGTAGAACAGCCGATTACCCGGCAGGTCGTACTCCTTTTCCAGCGCCTCGATGCGTTTCCGCAGTCCCTCGTAGTCTTTCTTTTCGCCCTTGCCGATGGAATGGGCCCGCAGGCAGTTCTTGCACCAGGCTCCTCCGTCGATCCCGGCCTCCTTGAGGGCCTGCTGGGCGATCTTGCGGAACTTCTCGTCGCTGAAATCGGGGCGTGTCGAAACGGCCAGGACGACATGCCGTTCGCCCAGGCGGCCGTTCTTCGCCAATGCCGCGACCGCCGGGATGAGGTTGCGTTTGGACAGATCGCCGGTCGCCCCGAAGATCACGAAAACATGCGGTTCGACCGTTTCAGCCTGGATATCGGCCATTTGCCTGGCTCTCCTAAGAAATGATGCCGTGCCGCCTTTGGATTAAGGACGGGTCGGCGGCCGTTTCAAGGCGCAGGCGCATACTGGGCGGCGTTTCCCGCCCTGCTAGCAGGGGCAACGCCCGCCTGAAAGATCGAAGATGGCGCCCGTCGAAAAGGAATTGTCCTCCGAAGCCAGCCAGGCGATCTGCGCCGCCACCTCGTCGGCACGGCCGAACCGTCCGATTGGAGTCTGGGCGACGGCGGCTTCCATGTACACCGGGGTCAGGTCCGCGATCAGGGGCGTGTCGATGGCGTTCGGTGCCACGCCGTTGACCAGGACGCCGGTCTTGGCCAGTTCGCGGCCGAGGGTCTTGACGTAAGTGTTGGCGCCGCCCTTGGCCGTGGCGTAGGCGGAATTGCCCGGCGCGCCGATGATCCCGACCACCGAGGTGACGACCACGACCCGGCCGTATCCGCGCTCGACCATCGCCGGGACGGCGGCGCGGCAGGTCAGGAACACGCTAAGCAGGTCGTTGCGCAGCAGATGGTGCCAGTCGTCGAGGGTGAACTCCAAGGCCCCCTTCTGAATGCCCGCGACTCCGGCGTTGGCGATCAGGATGTCGACCGCCGGGAACCGTGCCGTGGTCTCCTTATAGGCTGCGGCCACCGACTCCTCGTCGCCGCAGTCGCAGAACACCGCCTGGACGTCACCCTTGCCCGACAGGGTCTCGGCCGCCTTCTCCAGCGCCTCGCGGTCGAAGTCCCAAAGGCTGACCGCCGCGCCCGATGCAAGAAAACGCTCCGCGGTGGCGTAACCGATGCCCTTGGCCCCGCCGGTGATGATGGCGGCGCGTCCGTTGAGGTCGTAGGTGTTCATGCGTTCCTCCCAAAGATCGGCCCGGAACAGGGAATGTCCGAGCCAAACAATTCTTGCCGAAATCGGTCTCCCGTCAATCGGTCATCGGACAGGGGGGCTGAAAATTCTCATCCTGTAACGGACTACCCTAATAGAAAGATTGATGGCAGGAAGTTCGGAATCGACAGCCCCCCCAGTGCGCGCCGCGCCGGGCGACCTCGACGCCTATGCCCACCCCGGCGACCAGTCCTGGCTCGACGAGCGCCGGACCTATTTGCGATATTGAACGAACGCAGTTTTGGCAGTCGGCCGCGCTGGGAAAGAAAATCCGACGGAACCCTGGTGGCCGTCGCCATCAGGCCCTATTTCCCGAGTTCACTGGGCCACCGATATGGTTCTTCGCGGCCAAGACGCAGAATATGAGGACGATTCCCTGGCATGAACTCACTCCCTGGCATGAACGAGCTGATGATCCCGACGGATCTTTCCTCATTCCTGGATCTCATTGCCCAGCACGGCGATGCGGCCTACAGCTTCATGTTTGCCTATTCGGCGTCGCACAGCCTCCTGTTCGCGCTCTTCGGGGGGTATGCCGCATACAGGGGCGCGTTCGATTTCAACGCGCTGCTCATCGTCTGTTGGTTGGCCAGCTTCATCGGCGACGTGGTCCGTTTCTGGATCGGCCGGCGTTTCGGAACCCGATGGTTGCGGTTTTTTCCGAGGCTTCAACGCTCCGTCCAGGTCACCGCGCGATTGGCCGAGGAATATCATTTCTGGATGATCCTGCTTCATCGCTACCCCTACGGGATTCGGGGTGTTGCCGGCTTCGCCTACGGGATGTCGGATCTTCCCTGGTACAGCTTTCTGCCCCTGAGTTTTCTGTCGGCGGGAATCTGGTCCACCCTTGTCCTTTCGGCCGGCCGCGCCTTCGGTCAGGTGTCGGAAAATCTCATGAACGACGTTTCTTCGAGCCTGGGCATCGGAATGTTGATCGCGTTCCTCGGCCTTTCCTGGATTTTAAGCAGGAAATTGGAGCGTGTCGCCGAACGACTCTGACGCGGTGACGACAAGGCGTACCGCGCTAAAGCGTCTTCCTGCCCCTCGGTCATGGCGGCGCGGTTGTCCAAGTAGCCATCTCGTAAGAAGATGGCACTTTCCAAATTTGGCTACGGCTGATTAACGCAACTCGGATATGGGGAAGCTTCTCCGGGGGTTCGGGGGCATAACTTTATCGGGCGCAATTCTGCGAGCCTCGTTGTCCATTTTGTTCCGTCGAAAGCGAGCGATTGACTCGACTCGTCACTGCGTTCCGCCCACTGAATCGTGTAGTAATCGTCGGAACCCTTTATCGCGATTACGAGGGAGGATTCACTGTATACGCGCCCATCTTTGTATATGGCGCCGCAACCCATCCAGGCGATAAAAGCGTTGTGGCCGCTGACCGTCAACGCGCCAATGCCTTTGGCGGCGAAAGTGTTCGGGCAAGCGCTTTTGAATCTGGAAGCCATCTGTGCCGCATATAATTTCGGGCTTAATTTCGGGTGTGGCGCAAGTCCCATGCCACCGGTCAGCGTAATCATTTGAGACCATTGTTTGACCGTCTCGCCTTTGAGAACGGCTTCGCTTATGTAAAAACGATCTGTGGTGTTTTCGAATGCGTGCAAGAAACCGGCCGGGAAAGAAAATAATACAAGCTGACTGAATACCGGAGTTATGTTTGTGACTTTCCCTCCATTTTTCTTAAAATTCTCAAATGCGTCATTTTTCTGTGCGTACGTATCTGTACATAAAAATAAAATAGATAAAAAGAAGCATGTAATAATGAATTTTTTGCTCATGAAAAATACCACGGGTTTTGTCTGATGCCTCTGATATGGGGTCATGTGCACATAGCATGTCTTGGCGAGGTTCGAGTATTAACGCCGACGGAAATCACGGTACAGATTCATGACTGTGTCCGCAACAGCGTAGTCGCCACCATTGCGCGCGTTTTCCGGCACAGGATCCTACTTGAGCGAGCAGAAAAATGTGGGCCCGCCTATTCCTTCCGTACCTCGAAGGCGGTGACGGCGCCGTGGCGGGTCAGCCGTACGTCAGCAAACCGCTTTTCCAACTCGTACTTCAGATCACCGTGCGTATCGGCGGCGTTCGCGAAAATGCCCTTGCGGTTGTAGAAGTCCATCAGCGCTTGGGCAGCGCGTGAGCGGGGTGCGTCCCCTTGCAGGATGGTCGCGCCGAACAGTGTTGCGCCTTCTGCCATCAGCGGCCGGACGTGATCGAACACGGCGGCTTTTTCCGAGATGATCCCGGGAAGGCAATGCAGCAGATAGCACAGGCCGACGGATTGATAGCCGCCTTCGGCCGGTGGCGACGTCTCCAGGATGTTGGCGACGACGGTCGCCGGGGAATAGCGTTCGATGCGCCGGGCCGCCGCGGCGAGGCTGTGGGCGTTGAGGTCGACCAGAGTGATCGACGGCGCCGGCACCGGCCAGGGCGTCCTGTCGAGGAAATAGCCGGTCCCGACGCCGACATCGAGGTGGCGGCCCGAGACGTTGCGGGCATAGAGGGCTTCGAGTTCAGGGGTCGGGCAGCGCCACAGGAACCGGTTGGAGAAGCCGTGCACGAACCAATCGTAGGCCTTCAGGGTCAGCGGCGTATAGACCGCCTGCCCAGCATGAACACGATCGTCGATCTGCAAGTCCCGTCCTCTCCCCAAGCTTCCGGACCCCCATAGCTGGGAACGGGGTGGGCGCGGTTCAACGGATATGGCGGCTGCATAGAAAAACCGGCCCGGAAGATCGCTCCCGGGCCGGCTTCGTGGAACAGGTTGATCGATGCCGTCAATCCGCGAACGGATCGTGGACCAGGATGGTGTCCATGCGCTCGGGGCTGGTGGAGAGCAGCGAGACCGGGGTTTCGATCAGCTCTTCGATGCGGCGCACGTACTTCACCGCCGTCGCCGGCAGGTCGGCCCAGGACCGCGCGCCCTGGGTGCTTTCGCTCCAGCCTTCCATGGTCTCGTAGATCGGCTCGACCCGCGCCTGCTTGTCGGCCGAGGCCGGGAAGTAGTCCAGGGTTTCGCCGTCCAATTTATAGCCCACACAGACCTTGAGCTCGTCGAGACCGTCGAGCACGTCCATCTTGGTCAGCGCGATGCCGCTCAGCCCGTTGACCTTGGCCGACTGGCGCACCAGCACGGCGTCGAACCAGCCGCAGCGCCGGGCCCGGCCGGTGACGGTGCCGAACTCGTGGCCGCGTTCGCCGATGCCCTTGCCGACCTCGTCGTGCAGTTCGGTCGGGAACGGGCCCGAGCCGACGCGGGTGGTGTAGGCCTTGGCGATGCCGAGGACGTAGTCGATGGCGTTCGGTCCCTGGCCCGAACCGGCGGCGGCCTGCCCGGCCACCGTGTTGGACGAGGTGACGAAGGGATAGGTGCCGTGGTCGATGTCGAGCAGCATGCCCTGCGCTCCTTCGTAGAGGATGCGCCGGCCGGCCTTGCGGGCCAGATCCAGGGTCCGCCAGACGACGCCGATGAAGGGCACGATCTTCGGCGCGATGTCGAGCAACTGCTTGACCAGGTCGTCGCGGTCGAGTTCGGGCTCGCCGAAGCCGCGCAGCAGCGCATTGTGATGCAGAAGAAGCTTCTCGACCTTCTCTGGCAGCAGGTCCGGTTCCGTCAGGTCGCCGGCCCGGATTGCGCGCCGTCCCACCTTGTCCTCGTAAGCCGGGCCGATGCCCCGCCCCGTGGTGCCGATCTTGGCGTTGCCCAGGGCCTTTTCACGTGCCTGGTCGAGATTGCTGTGGACCGGCAGGATCAGCGGCGTGTTCTCGGCGATCTGCAACGTTTCCGGCGTCAGGTCGACGCCGAGCTTCCGCAGGCTTTCCATCTCGTCCAGCAGGGCCCAGGGATTGAGCACGACGCCGTTGCCGATGATCGAAAGCTTGCCTTTGCGTACGACACCCGACGGCAGGGCGGAGCATTTGTAGGTGACACCGTCGATGACCAGCGTATGGCCGGCGTTATGGCCGCCTTGGAAACGGACCACGACGTCCGCCCGTTCGGAAAGCCAGTCGACGATTTTTCCCTTGCCTTCGTCGCCCCACTGGGCGCCAACCACTACCACATTGGCCATGCTGAAATCTGCTCCCCATGTTGGTCACACGGTGCCGGACCTGGGTCCGGCTCAAGCCCGGCATCGGCACGGATACATGCCGCCGGGACATTCTCGAGGGGACGTCCGGAATTTCGTTCTCGCGAAGGATGGACCCGAAGGGGTCAGGCTTCGTCGATGGTGGAGCATCCGGCCGCCCGGACGCACCGATCGGGAAGGGCCCGACCTGTGCGCCAACCGTTTACCCGGAATCCCCGGATACGGCAAACGGAAATCAGGACTCGCCGGCAACCGGACCGGTTCTAGCGGACCTGGAAGGGTTGCCGGCGGACTGTCTGGCCGACCGACTGGACGATGACCGGCACCATGGCACGGGTCAGCGTCCGGCCGTCGGATCGCGCGATGTCGGCCGTAGCCCAGGCCTGCCAAAGGCGTTTCCGGTCGGCCTTGTCGTCCAGCGAAACGTCGAGCCGGTATTGGGACGGGGTCACGATGCTGGTGTCGCCGGTATCCTCGCCCGTGTTCATCAGGCCGCCGCTGACGCTGTCGAAGACATTGACCCGCGCCCGGGCATCCTCGCCGCCACCACGGCCGCCGCCGCCGGAAAGTTCGAGCACGTGGCGGGCGTTCCGGTCGGTGTAGGCACCGACGGTGTCGCTGGTCTCGAACGTCAGAACCAGTGGCGAATCCTGTACGATCCGGTATCCCCGGTTCTGCAGGGCCTTTTCGAATTCCTGTTTGAGGATCAGGTTGTCGTCCGAATCGTCCAGGGGCCGTACCGTGATCGCGGCCGCGGTGGGAACGTCCTTGTACGCAACGGCATTGAGAAGGCCGCTGTCTGGACTCTGTGCGAAAACCGGCGACGCCACGAGCCCGAAAAGCCCAAGGGCCAGAAACAGGAATCTCATCCGATGTCCTCCAAAGGATTGGGCGTTCCCAATGGATTACGCCCACCTTCTGTTCTTCTCTGCTTTCAGGATGGGGGCTTGGTGAACCCCTGTCAACTTGGGCGACAGGCTATTTGCCGATCTCGACGTCTTCGGGGGCCCCCGGTTCTTCGTTTCTCCGGTGCGGCGACGGGCCGTCCATCGGAGGATGCGGCCTTCGCGGGAACTTGGCAATCAACTCGACCTTTCCCCCGTCGCGGCTGACGACGAGGGGCAGCCAGGTGCCGAACGGCTGGCGTCGGATGATCCCGGCCAAGTCGGCGGCCTTGGCCATTTCCATTCCCGCAGCCTCGATGACCACATCGCCGACTTTCAAGCCGGAGGCGGCGGCGACGCTGCCTTCGATGACGCGGTCGATTCGGATTCCGATTTCCGTATCCGACAGCATGACGCCGAGTTTGGGCCCCCTCGGCATGGCGGACCCTTCTTCTTCCTGTTCGGGCGCGACCACGAAAACCGCGTCGGCCACGGCTGCTCCCGAGGAGGTTTGGAATTCGGCACAGTCGCGGTTGGCCGTCCAGGTCACGAGGCTGGCCGCATCCGTCAGTCCCAGATCGGCAAGCTGGTAGGTCACACCGTAGCCGTATTCGACATGGCCGCGCCCGAGAATGCCGACGACGAGATGCCCCGGATGGTCCTTGCGGGCCGATGCGATCGCCTCGGCCATGGCCCGATCCCAGGTCAGTTGCGCCTCGACGAAGCGCGAGATATCCGGCTCGTCGGCATCGGACGCTTTCGCAGCCTCTTCGTCAGCCGCGTCCGGACGTCGGTGCTGGGCATAGATCTCGGAGAGCATCGACACGTAGTCCTCCGATGCCGGCCGCGGATCGCTCAGCCCCTCCCTGTCGTCCGGGGGAATGGCCGCCCAGCCCACCTCGCCGACCCGCCGCACCAGATCACGTTCGACATTGAGCGCGACCATCGGAATCCGATGCATCCGCGTGAAATCGAACAGCGGCTGATACAGCGATGACGGAAAGCCCCAGACCTTGTCCCATTCGCTCTGTTCCAGGAACTGGCGGCGGCTCAGCTCGCCGGCCACCCAGCGGTCGAGCACCGGCTGAAGACGCCGGGGAAAGGCCTCGAAACCGATGACCAGGTTGGGTGTGCGTCCCTGCAGGGCGGCCAGGACCTGAAGCTGCCAGGCATGATCCTCGCGGCTGGAATGGCTTTCCCCCAGCAGGACGACGGAACGCTTCGCCCAATCGTCCAGAAGTGCGCGAAAATCCAGTGAGGTTCCGGTGCGCGGGTCGACCCACTCACCGGGCCGGCCGCAACCGTCGCGCGCCGATGAATCGCCGGGAAGGGCTCCCGCGCAGGCACAGAGCAATCCGATCAGAGGCAGGAGGCTGGTTTTCATCATTTCCCTAATATGGCACTCCCGGGCCGATCGCAAAGAGGCAACCGTGGTGTTCCGGTGGGCGTGGCGACATCGGGCAAAGCCCGCTATAAGAAACCATGACGTTTTCTGGCGCCATTGCCGCCGGGCACCCGGTCACGGCGACGGCTGCGGCCGAAATTCTTCGCGACGGCGGCAACGCCTTCGACGCCGCCCTCGCGGCCATGTGCGCCGCCTGCGTCGCCGAACCGGTGCTGGCCTCGCTGGGCGGTGGCGGTTTCATGATGGCACAGCCGGTCGGTGGCGAACCGGTGCTTTATGATTTCTTCCCCCAGACTCCGCGCAGGATGAAGCCCGAAGACGAGATCGACTTCTTCCCGATCCTCGCCGATTTCGGCACCGCGCAGCAGGAATTCCACATCGGGATGGGGTCGATGGCCGTTCCCGGCATGGTTCGGGGGATCGCGCGGATCTGCCGCGATCTGGGTTCGATGCCTCTGGCGCGCATCGTCGAGCCCGCCACCGAGCTTGCCCGCGAGGGCGTCGAGGTCAACGACCTGCAGGCCTATGTCTTCGACGTGGTGCGGGTCATCTACATGCACAACGAGGTCTGCCGGAAGGCCTATGCCAGCCGCACCGACCCGGACCATCCCGTCACATCGGGCGAGACGCTGGCCTTTCCCGATCTGGCCGCAACCTTCGACGGTCTGGCGAGGGAGGGCGAGGATCTTTTCTATCGCGGAGAGATCGCCCGGTCCCTGCTCTCCGATTGCGCCGGCGGCGGGGGATTGCTGACCCGGGCCGATCTCGACGGCTATGCGGTCGAACGGCGGAAACCATTGGAGATGGCCTTCGGCGGCAGCCGGGTCTTCACCAACCCTCCCCCGTCGATGGGCGGCATCCTGGTTGTCTTCGGGCTCCATCTGGTCCGGCAAATTGGCCTCCATGGGTTGGCCTTCGGATCGCCGGGATATGTGGAACGGCTGGCGCGGATCATGGCTGCGACCCAGAAGGCGCGCCTGGAAACTCGATTGCACGAGATGCCATGTGGCGATGCCGAAGGAAGTTTCCTCGATCCGGATTTGATGCGGCGTTATGTCGAGGAGGTTCGGAATCGTCCGGCGGCGGTCCGCGGGACCACACAGATCAGCGTCGTCGACCGCCGGGGCAATGCCGCCAGCGTGACCGTCACCAATGGCGAGGGCGCCGCCTACATCATTCCCGGCACCGGCGTGATGATGAACAACATGCTGGGAGAGGAAGACATAAACCCGCACGGGTTCCACAACTGGCCGGCCGACGTCCGGCTGAGCTCGATGATGGCGCCCAGCCTGGTTCATCACGCCGACGGCGCCGTCGAGGTGCTGGGTTCGGGGGGCTCCAACCGCATCCGCACGGCCATGCTCCAGGTGCTGGTCAACGAATTGGCCTACGGCATGGAACCACGGGCTGCCATCGAGAGCCCGCGCATTCACGTCGAAGGAGACAGGGTCAGTGTCGAAGCGGGTTTCGACGCGGCAAGCGTCGATGTCCTGACGCAGGTTTTTCGCGAAGTCGAGCGGTGGGACGGTCTCAATTTCTTCTTTGGCGGGGCCCATAGCGTCCGTTTCGACCCAGCCGCGGCAAGGTTTACCGGAGCCGGCGATCCCCGCCGCGACGGAGCCTTTATCCAAGCCTGAGATAATCAGGACTGATTTTGCGCGTGGCGGGATTTCGTCGCGAAGGCTAGAGCCCCGTAATTCTTAATAGTTTTTTTATGTGATGAGATAAGATTGGTCTATGGCGTACTCGCCAACGGGTTCTCATCTCTGTAAGATACGGACACGCAAAAGGGGTGGGGTCGTCAAAGGCCGATGGAGTGGGATGGAAGTCGATAGCCAACCGACAAGCACGGACTCCGGTCCGAAGCTTCTGAAAAACGTGGATCTGCTCCGTGACCTGTCACCGGATGACCTGGTGGCGATAGAGGAAGTGTGTCGTTACAAGACGTTCCGCGCCGGTACCCAGGTGTTCGACCGGCAGGCGGAAACCCGTGATGTCTTTTTCGTCGTCCGGGGCCGGGTGCGTATCGTCAACTATTCCCTTTCCGGGCGAGAGATCACCCTCGACGACGTCGGGCCCGGCGGGTTCTTCGGCGAACTCGCGGCCATCGACGGCAAGCCCCGGTCGGCGGCGGTTCTGGCCGTCGAGGATTGCCTGATCGTCGCCCTGCCGCACCGGCATTTTCTGGAAGCGATGGAGCGGCATCCGACGGTGGCCCACCGTATGATGATCCGTCTCGCCCGAATGGTACGGGCATCGACGGAACGTATCATGGATCTGAGTACCCTGGCCGCGAACAACAGGGTTCAGGCGGAACTCCTGCGCGTCGGCCGCGAGGTGAGCGACGNNCGACGACGACAACCAGGCCGTCATTTCTCCGATCCCGGTTCATTCCGATATCGCCAGCAGGGTCAGCACGACCCGGGAAACCGTCGCCCGCGTCTTGAGCGACCTGACCCGCAAGGGCATCGTCGAACGGACCAAGGATTCCCTGGTTATCCATGATCTCGACCGTCTCGAGGAGATGGTGGAAGAAGTGCGGGGAATTTAAATCCTCTTCTTTTCAATGGGTTGCGTCGGCGCAGACTCTTTTTTTTCAGTGAGTCTGCGTTTTTTTCTGTGCATGTGATTCTCATCACAGGCAGGGGTAATTGATTCGGGCAAGCTAATGACACTGACGGTTCGGTTGTTAAACCGAATTTGGAAGGTGAAGGAGAAAGCAGATGGCCGCAGCCAAGTTATATGCAGTCGCCGTTTCGCTGATCCTGGTCTTGATGGCCTTCTATGCGTCACCGGAATTGCGTATTGCACCGTTCTAGGTATCGAGAAGGACCATCATCCTCTTTACCCCTATTACCCCCCTATCCGATCTTCCCTCAAGAGCAGACTAGGCCGCTTCGGCGGCCTTCTTTTTTGCCCTTTGACAGGGGGAAGGCAGCCAACGATGATCATCGCGCAAGTGTTTGATGGGACCATGGAAATCGGCGAAAGATGACCGCGACCATCCTGATAATCGAAGACAACGAGCTCAACATGAAGCTCGTCAACGACGTTCTTCAGGCCGAGAAGTACAAGACGCTGTGCGCGCGAAGCGGGGAAGAGGGATTGGAACTGGCGCACCGGCATCAACCCGACCTGATCCTCATGGACATCCGGTTGCCGGGCATGTCGGGATTGGAAGCCGTCTCGGCGATTCGCGAGGATCTGGTTCTCGCATCGACCCCGATCGTCGCGGTTACCGCCTATGCGATGAACGGAGACGAGGCCGAGATTCGTGCAGCCGGGTGCGACGGCTTCATCGAGAAGCCGTTTTCGATCGAAACGCTTTTGGGAACGGTCGGCGCCCTGGTCACATAGAAAAGCCGTGCGCCGACGGCACACGGCCGGGCGGGCGCCGAAGGATATCCGGTGCCGCCGTGGCTACTTGATCTTCGCTTCCTTGAAGACCACGTGCTTCCGGGCTACCGGGTCGTACTTGCGAAACTGCATCTTTTCGGTCTGCGTGCGCGGGTTCTTCTTGGTCACGTAGTAGAAGCCCGTGTCCGCCGAGCTGACCAGTTTCACAAGAATAGTGTTTGGCTTGGCCATCTTCGTCTTTCCGTCCGAAAAAAATACTGCCGTTCAGGCGGCGAACCATACAGCCAGCGCCGCACCTGTCAAGGATTCTGTTGACGGTAGTCCGGTGTCAGGGCTGCACGGCGGCGGCGGCCGTGTTGGAAAGCCCGAGAAGCCGCGAATACAGCTTCGGTTGGGCAAGCAGGCGCCGGGCAAGTTTCAGGTCGTAGTCGTCGTCCCGCCGCTCGGCCGGGCAAAGGGCTCTCAGATCTCTGCGCTGGGCATCGTCACTGCCGGCGATGGCGCGCCACGAGGCGAGAAGTTTGGCTTGATGCTCGCGATCCGACAGGGCGCTGACGATCGGATCATTTCCGCGCTCGGGGCTGCCGCTGGTGCATATGGTCGGGTGGACGCCCAGTTCATGCAGGATGTATCCCGATGGCATGACGAATCGTGACCAGGTAAGGGTGATTTCCCCCTCGTTTGGCAGGCGGATGACGGTCTGGACCGATCCCTTGCCGAAGGACNNGCCGTGATCTCGGCGGCCGAGGCCGACTTGCCGTCGATGAGCACAATCAGGGGAACGCCCTGCGCGACGTCGGCGCCTCCCGCTTCGTAGAACTGCAGGCTGTCGGGGTGGCGGCCGTGGGTGCGCAGGATCTCGCCCTGAGTCAGGAACAGGTCCGCGGCCCGGATGGCCTGTTTCAGAAGACCGCCGGGATTGCCCCGAAGGTCGAGGACGATTCCCCGCAGGTTCTCGCCATGCTCGCGGAACGCGGCCTTGGCCTTGCGGCTCAGATTATGGGTCGTCGCCTGATTGAATCGGGAGACTTCGAGAACCAGCACACCATCCGCGAAGCTGGCGTGGACGCTCGTCGGCACGACATGGCCGCGGGCCAGGGTGAAAGCCCTGGGCTCCGCTTCGCCGTCTCTCCGCACGTCGAGCGAGACGTTCGTATCGACCGGGCCGCGCAGGATCTTCACGACATCGCTCGACGACAGGCCCGTCATCGGGGTGCCGTCGACCGTGACGATGAGATCCCCGACCTTGAGACCGGCTTCCTCGGCGGGCGTCTCCTCCATCACTTCGGTCACGACGACGCCGGTGTCGCGGACCTGGAACCGGATGCCGATACCGCCGAATCCTTCCCTTCTGGCACGGTTACGCTTCGCCTCCTCGCGGCCGGCGTAGCGGGAGAAGCGGTCGAGACGGGAAAGCACTCCATCGAAAACAGCCTCGTAGATGTCTTCGATGCTGGCCTTTCTCAATTCCGACGAAACGCTGCGTCCGGCGCGCGACAGGTTCACGGTCAGGGTGGCCCAGGCTTGTGGATCGTCCGTTTCCGGAGCCTCGAACCGGGCGACCTCGATCGTGGACGAGTCCAGGACGACCGCGCGGCCTTCGCGGTGGATGGTCAACGCGGGGTCGAGGGATCCCAGGCCCCGCATGCCTTCAACCGCCAGTTCCTCGACCTTGATCGGTTCGATGAATTTCTCGGAAATATTGGTATAGCCGACGGTAAAGGTTTCCGTGGCGGCCTGGGTCGGAAACGAATCGGTCTCGGAAACTGGTTCCGGCGCCAAGGCACAGGCGGCCAGAATCGCGGCAACCGCAATTCCGGAAACCAAACGAGCACATGCCGACCATACCTTCATGGAATGAATACTCGACTATTTTTGGCCCGTCGTCATCTTTGACGTTTACGCTTTGCCCGCCACCGGCTCGGATTCCCGGCGTCGAGGAGGTGGAGAATGATGCCTCCGGTCACTGGCGTGGCCTCGGCCAGCATTACCTCTACCGAATCACCGAGGCGGAATTCCCGCCGCGTGCGTCGGCCGCGCAGGCATTGGCGCTTCTCGTCATGGGTATAGGTATCGCTCGGCAAAAACCGCTTGGGAATCAAACCGTCGGCACCGCAGGAATCCAGTCTGACGAAAAGCCCGGCCCGGCTGACTCCGGCGATTCGCCCGGAGAATACGGTTTCCCCCTGTTGCGACAGCCACTCGGCGGTGAACCGGTCGACGGCATCCCGCTCGGCCGCGGCGGCTCGCCGTTCGGTGGCCGAGATGTGTTCGCCCGCAACGATGAAATCCGGCCCGTCGTCCATCAGGGCGCCTTCGCCGAGTCGCAGTTTCGCGATCAGGGCCCGGTGGACCAGAAGGTCGGAATAGCGGCGGATCGGCGACGTGAAATGGCAGTAGCGGCGCAGGGCCAGCCCGAAGTGACCGATGTTGTCGGGCGAATATTCGGCCTGGGCCTGGGTGCGCAGGACCATCTCGCTGACCAGCGGCGCCTCGTCGCGGCCGGCGATCTTTTCCAGAATCCGGTTGAAATCGGCCGGCTTGACGACCTGGCCGCGCGGCAGCTTCAGGCCGATCCCATCGAGCACCTCGCGCAGGGCTTCCAGCTTCTCGACACTCGGTGAGTCGTGGATGCGGAACATGCACGGCGACTTGCGCTTGGTCAGTTCATCGGCGGCGGCGACATTGGCCGCAATCATGAATTCCTCGATCAGCCGGTGGCTGTCGTAGCGGGGCGCGACGGCGATGCGCGTCACCCGGCCGGACCCATCGACCTCGACCTTGCGCTCCGGCAGGTCGAGTTCGAGCACGCCGCGGGCCCTGCGTGCCGTCTCCAGGGCCTCGAAGGCGCCATACAGGGGCTTGATGACGGCCTCCCACAACGGCCTCGTCAGATCGTCGGAGTTGCCGTCGTGTGCTGCCTGGACCTGGGAATAGGTCAGCCGGGCCGTCGAGCGCATGAGCCCGCGTACGAACTTGTGGCGAAGTGGCCTGCCCTGGGAGTCGATCCATAGGTGGACGGCCAGGCAGGGGCGGTCCTCGTCGGGTTTCAGCGAGCACCAGCCGTTGGACAGTTCCTCGGGCAGCATCGGCACCACCCGGTCGGGGAAGTAGACCGAGTTACCCCTCTGATAGGCCGCGCGATCCAGCGCGTCGCCCGGACGCACGTACCAGGCGACGTCGGCGATGGCCACCAGCAGGTGCCACCCGCCGGGGTTGCCGGATTCGGCGTCCGGCTCGGCCCAGACGGCATCGTCGAAATCGCGGGCATCGGCGCCGTCGATGGTGACCAGGGGAATCTCGCGCAGGTCCTCCCGTGTTTCGAGTTTGGCCGGACCGGCGGCTTGTGCCTGCTCCAGGGCCTCGTCGGGAAACTCGATGGGGATCTCATGGTCGTAGAGCGCGATCAGGCTGAGCGAGCGCTTGCTTTCCGTTTCCAGGCGCTCGACGACGCGGGCCCGGTTCAGGCCCAGGCGCCGGCCGCGCAGGACCTCGCCCCGTACCAATTCGCCGGGCTGTGCCCCCGCCGCGTCCTCACTGGCGACGAACAGTTCGTGACGGGCCCGCTTGTCGACGGGGCGAATGCGGCCTTCGCCTCTGACGACCTGATAGATGCCCAGGACGGCAGCCGGCCCGGCGCTCAGGTGGCGCATGATCTGGGCCTCGTAGGTGTCCGGGCCGCGCCGGGTCAGGCGCGCCAGGATCCGGTCTCCCGGGCCGGGTGCCGGACCGCGCCGGCGGTCCGGGGCGAGATAGATGGTCGGTGGAGCTACCTCCTGGCGCCAGGCCAGCGGTTTGGCCAGGACGTCGCCGTCCTCGTCGGTTCCGGTGATCTCGATCACCGACACCGCCGGCAGGTCGCCGCGCGCGGCGACGGTCCGTCCGAGGCTTCGGTCGATCACACCCTCGTCGATCATTTCTCCCAGAACCCGCCGCAGTTCCGGCCGCTGATCGGCGTCGAGATTGAAGGCGCGGGCGATTTCCCGCCGCGACACACGGTCGGGATTCTGCTCCACGAACTCCAGGATGGCCTCGCGGCTCGGAAAGGGGATGGCGGAGCCACGGCGGCGGGCCATGGGATTATCCTATCCTTCAGGCTTTCTTGGCGGTCTTGCCCTTGGCTTTGGTCTTGCCTTTGCCTTTGTCCTTGGCGCGGGCGGCCTTGGCCTCGAGGATCTCGGCGGCCTTCTCGAGGGTCAGCCCCTCGGCCTCGGTGCCCTTGGGCAGGGTCGCCATCAGCTTGCCGTGTTGCACGTAGGGGCCGAACCGGCCCTTGCGCAGGGTGATCGGCTTGCCGTCCTTGGGATGGTTGCCGAGCGTCTTGGCCGGGGCCTTCTTGGGCGCCGTATCGATCAGCTCCATCGCCCGGTTCAGGCCGATGGTCAAAACGTCGTCTTCGCCCTTGAGCGACACATAGGTTCCGGCGTGGTGCACATAGGGGCCGTAGCGGCCGATGCCGGCGGTGATCGGCTCGCCGCTTTCGTTGTGCTTGCCGATCTCGCGGGGCAGCGACAGCAACGCCAGTCCGCGATCGAGGTCGATCGAAGCCGGTTCCATGGCCTTGGGAAGCGACGCCCGTTTCGGCTTGGTCTTGCCTTCGGCCTCGCCCAACTGGACGTAGTGGCCGTAGGGACCTCGTCGGAGGGTGACTTCCAGGCCGGTCTCCGGATCGGTTCCCAGAACGCGGGGGCCGGCGTCGGCCGATGCCTCGATCTCGCTATCGCCGTTGGCGACCACCAGTTTGCGGGTGAACTTGCATTCCGGATAGTTGGAGCAGCCGATGAACGCGCCGTAACGGCCTAATTTGAGGCTGAGCCTGCCGTCTTCGCAGCTGGGGCAGGCACGGGCGCCGTTGTCGCCGTCACCTTCGCCGTCACCGAAGAAGTGCGGGCCGAGAATCTCGTCGAGGGCGTCGAGCACTTCCTTGGTGCGCAGGTCCTTTGTCGCGTCGACGGCGGCGCTGAAGGAATTCCAGAAATCGCTCAGCACCCGTTTCCAGTCGATGCGGCCGCCGGAAATCTCGTCGAGCTGGTTCTCAAGGTCGGCGGTGAAGTCGTACTCGACATAACGTGTGAAGAAGCTGGTCAGAAACGCCGTCACCAGCCGGCCGCGGTCCTCGGGCACGAAGCGGCGCTTGTCCAGCACCACGTAATCGCGGTCCTGCAGGACCGACAGGATCGTCGCGTAGGTCGACGGCCGCCCGATTCCCAGTTCCTCCAGCCGCTTGACCAGGCTGGCTTCCGAATAGCGCGGCGGCGGCTGGGTGAAGTGCTGTTCCGGCGTCACCGCGCGGCGCTCCAGCCCTTCGCCTTCCTTCAGGTCCGGCAGCATGCGCTCGGCATCGTCGTCGCCGGCTTCGGTATTGCGTTCGGGCTCGTCCCGGCCTTCGCGGTAGAGCTTGAAGAAGCCGTCGAAGGCGACCACCGATCCGGTGGCGCGCAGCACGGTCCGGCCGTCGGCGCTGGCGATATCGGCACCGACCTGGTCGAGAACCGCGGCCTCCATCTGGCTGGCCACGGTGCGCTGCCAGATCAGGGTGTAGAGTTTCTTCTGTTCGTCGTTCAGGTGGCTGGCGATGCGCTCGGGAGAACGGAACAGGTCGGTCGGCCGGATCGCCTCGTGGGCTTCCTGGGCGTTCTTGGCCCGGGTCTTATAGACGCGCGGCGACGACGGCAGATAGGTGTCGCCGAAGCGCTCGCCAATGAGTTTCCGGGTCGCCGCGATGGCCTCTCCGGCCATCTGCACGCCGTCGGTTCGCATATAGGTGATCAGACCCACGGTCTCGCCGTCGATGGTCACGCCTTCGTACAGGCGCTGCGCGACCTGCATGGTCCGCCGGGCGGCGAAGTGCAGCTTGCGGGCGGCCTCCTGCTGCAGGGTCGAGGTCGTGAACGGCGGCGCCGGGTTGCGGCGGCTCTTCTTGCGCTCGATCTTGCCGACCGTGAACTCGGCGGTTTCGATGGCGCGCACGGCGGCCTGGGCGGCCTCCTCGTTGCCGAGCGCCAGCTTGTCCAGCTTCTTGCCTTCGTGATGGGTCAACTGAGCCGAGAAGACGGCGCCGTCCTGTTTGGCGAAGTTGGCTTTCACCGACCAGTACTCGGTCGCCCGGAAGGCCTCGATCTCGGCCTCGCGCTCACAGATCAGGCGCAGCGCCACCGACTGCACGCGTCCCGCCGACCGGCTGCCCGGCAGCTTGCGCCACAGCACCGGTGATAGTGTGAACCCGACCAGGTAGTCCAGCGCCCGGCGAGCGAGATAGGCCTCGATCAGGTCTTCGTCGAGATCGCGGGGCTGTTCGAAGGCCTGGGTGATCGCCGACTTGGTGATTTCGTTGAAGACGACGCGCTTGA
>NPIG01000268.1_pt1 | contig 39371 bp, 39 predicted proteins | sample 8637441 | NCBI WGS metagenome assembly NPIG01 (sample SAMN07420675, study PRJNA396082) | bioreactor metagenome | isolation source: sample BR6 brine-fed electro-methanogenic bioreactor BR | place: Japan: Kochi | collected 2016-06-14
TGCATCCGCTTTACATCTTCTTCGGCATGCCGGAGCGCTCCCAGAGCGGCCCATTGGGCGATGGAGCAGGGGTTGGACGTGAAGTGCCCCTGAAGAGAGGCTACTTTCTTCATAACCTCTTCCGGCCCCAGGGCGTAGCCGATGCGCCATCCCGTCATGGCGTAGGCTTTGCTTACCCCATTGATAATAATGGTTCGTTCCTTCAGCTCCGGAAGCACCTGAAGGATGTTCCAGTGCTTTGCCTCTCCGTATACCAGGCGTTCGTAGATTTCATCCCAGATAATCCAGAGATCGTGTTTTTGGGCAAATTCTCCAAGTTCCCGAAGAACTTCTTGGGAATAGACAATCCCTGTGGGGTTGCAGGGGGAATTGAGAAGAAGGGCCTTTGTTTTGGAAGTAGTTTTTTCTTCGAGGGCCTCCATCTTCGGAACAAAGCCTGTGGATCCCGTATCCACCACCGTGGGAACTGCTCCGAGAAAGCGAACCTGTTCCACATAGCTTACCCAGGCCGGGGCAAGAAGAAGCACCTCATCCTGAGGATCCAGAACACATGCTAGGGCTTCGAGAAGACAAGGCTTCGCTCCCGCCCCCACCACGATGGCACTTGTGGGGTAGTGCAGATCAAATCGATCTGCATAGTATTGCTTCACCGCTTCCCGCAGTTCCAGAATGCCTGTGGCGGGGGTATAGTGGGTTTTTCCCTGGTCCATGGCATGACGAGCTTCTTGGAGTGCTCCCGGAGGAGAGGTGAAATCCGGTTCTCCCGCCCCAAAGGAGATGACGTTTTTTCCCTGTTTTTCCAGAGCCTTGGCAGCGTTGACCACTCCAAGGGTTGCGGAAGGTTGAAGCTGAAGAGCCCTTGACGACAATTTCATGAGAGACTCGCTCCTTTCAAAGATGCAGAATGTTTGCTATACTCCCCTTTTCTGGAATGAATGGGGGTGTTTCCCTAGAGAAGAGTATACGGTAAATTCCTTCGAAAGGGTATGGTTTTTCTAATTTTTTACTAGAGAAATGAAGGGCATGTTGTGGGAAACTGGCCCAGATGGTACAATGAATCCGAGGGTTCAGTTAAGTAAGGATGGGAGGAGATGCTATGGATATCCGTTATGTTGCGAAGGGTGTCGAAATTCCCGACGATATTCGAGATCTCATGGAAAAGAAGCTCGGAAAGCTGGAGAAGTTTTTCCAAAAGATTCTTGATACCCAGGTAGAAATTTTGCACAAGCGGGGCATGTTTGTTGTAGAAATTACGTCGAACGTGAACGGTGTTATCATGCGGGGCGAGGACTATGCCCCGGATATGCGGAAAGCCTTTGAGAAATCCCTCAAAAATATAGAACGCCAGGTAAAGAGGCACAAGGAATCCCTCAAAGATCGTTCTCACATGCGTTCTCTCGCCCAGGACATGGATATTTCCTTTGACCTTGATTCGGTAATCCTTCCAGAGGATGATCGTCCCGATAAGGAAGAAGTGGTCAAGGTAAAGGCCTTTCCTGTGCGTCCCATGTCCGTGGAAGAGGCCACCATGCAGATGGATCTTCTGGGACATTCCTTCTTCGCCTTTCGTAATGCCGAAGATGGGGAATTCAATGTGGTGTATCGCAGACGTGAAGGTGGCTACGGCCTTCTCCACCCGGAGAGGTAGAGTGGGATTCAGATCTCTTGGTGCTGAACCGTGGAGATCTGTAAAGGGTGACTTGAAAGGGAGCGAAAGCTCCCTTTTCGTATTTTGATTTTTCTGGAGGTCTCCCATGTGCCAGGAATGGAAAATAACCGCATGTCCCCATGATTGCCCAGGGGGGTGTATCATGGAGGCTCGGTATCATGCTTCATCAGATACGCTGCAAATCCGGCATCTTGAGAAAAATCTGGGGGTGGATGGTTTTTGTCCCAAGGGATTACGTTGGCTCAAGAGAAGAAAACATCCAGAGCGCATTTGCACCCCTCTTTTGCGGGGAGAGGAAAGCTTTTACCCCATCTCCTGGCAGCGGGCCTGGGATCTTTGGGCTTCCGCTCTGGAAGAGGGGCTTCAGGGCGGCCCTCTGAGTAATGCCTTCTATCAGAGTGCAGGATCTCTCTATTTTTCAAAGAATCTTCTCCCCGCAGTTCACGGAGCCTTGGGCGGATATACTACCTCCATGGGAAACCTCTGCTCCTCTGCGGGAAATCAGGGGCTGAAAAACTGTTTTGGCCAGGTGCCGGTGCTGCCCCGGGAGGCTCTCCTCAGGGAAGGAAGATCCCTTTTGCTTTGGGGAAAAAATATTCTGGAGAATCACCGTTCCCTAGCTTCCCTAGTGGAAGAGCTTCGGCACCGGGGTGGGAGCGTAGGGGTTCTCGAAATCCGAAGCACCCCCACGGTATCCTGGGCTGATAGGTCCTGGCATGTGGCCCCAGGAGGAGATTGTTTCCTTGCGGCATGGCTCTGCCAAAGGCTCCTTCGGGAAAATCAGGCCTCTCCTGAATGGTCCCGAAGGGCTGTGAATGCTGAAGCATTTACCGCCTTTCTTGAAACCCTTGGGGAGGCGGAACTCCTTTCCGCAGGAGGAATCTCTCGGAAAGAGGCTCTCTCCCTCTACGAATGGCTTCTTGAGTCTGCCCCGGTTGCCCACTGTCTGGGGTACGGCATGCAGCGCTATCTCCATGGAGAGATGCAGAGCTGGTGGGTGTCGGCTCTGGGGGTGTTGCTCGGGGCCTTTGAAGCTCCAGGATGTGGGGTGTTTTTCGGAAAAGACGAGATGGCTCGGTTTCCCTCCGCCCTTCTCGAAGAACCTCCATCAAAGCGCTCCTTTCCGGAGTCTCAATTCTGGAACGCTCTTTCTAAGGCCTCTCCCTCTGTGCATACTCTGGGGGTCTTCTGTGCCAATCCGGTCAAACAGGCCCCGGGAGGAAACCATATTGCCGAAGTTATCCGCAACCTTCCCTTTTCTGTCTGCCTGGATGTTACTCTCACGGAAACTGCCCGATGCTGTTCCCTGGTACTTCCCTCGGCGTTCTTTTTCGAAGAGGGGCCGGACTGGCGGGGTTCCTACGGACACTCTCTTCTCTGTCGTACCGAGAAAATTGCTCCTCCTCCTGGAGAATGCCTTGGAGATCTTGCCATTCTCCAGGGGCTTGGAAAAACCCTGGGGCTCCCCCTGGATCTTCAGGAGCTCCGAAACTCCATGGATTCTCTCCTTTTGGGATATAAGGATGTGGAAAGAATCTATCCTTCGGTTTATACGTGGAAAGAACCGAATTTTTGGGAGCAATCCCCTTCCTTTGCCACACTTCCTCTCAAGCTTCCTGCTTCAGATGCTTTGGAAGAGCTGGAAAAGCCTCGGAAATTTCCGGAGCTTCGGTTGGTAACGTATCATGTAGAGGAGTATATTAACGGTCAAAACTGGGATCTTCCGGAAAAAGAGATTGTTCCCGTCTCCCTCTCTCAGGAAGATACCCGGAGGTTTGGGTTCTCCCCCGGAGAAAGAGTTCGTCTTTGGAATTCCGAAAATCCCCGAGGAATATCCGGAGAGGTTCGAGTGGATCCCCGGATGGGTTCCGGGTACTGTGCGGTGCCCCAGGGAAGCCCCTTGGTGAATTCTCTCACGCTCCCCCTGGTAAGTCCGGGATACGGAGTTCCCTTTTCAGAAAGTTTTATCCGCATCGAAAAGGAGCGTTAGGCTCATGCACGAATACTCCCTGGTGGCGCATCTTCTCAATCTTCTTCAGGAGCTTGCGGAGGAGGGACAATGGCCCCCTCCGGTAAAAGTTCATCTCCGAGTGGGAGCCCTTCGGCAAGTGGTTCCGGAAATCCTCACTTCCTGCTACGCTTCCTCCGTGGAGGGAACTTTCTTTGAGGGAAGCACCCTGGAGCTGGAGATTCTTCCGGTGGTCTGGGAGTGTGAAGCCTGCGGGCATCGCTGGAGGGGAGAATCGGGAAGTCGTCTCTGTCCTCTTTGTGGCTCCCGGGAAAACGTTCTCTTCGGAGGAGAAGAGCTGGAAATTGCATCGGTGGAGGTGCTTCAATAATGGCAAAAGTCGTTCCCATAAAGAGATCTATTCTTGAGAAAGATCAGCTTGTGGCAGATGGAATTCGCAAGAATCTTGCCGCCCGAGGGGTGGTGATGCTGAACTGTATCGGATCCCCCGGAGCAGGAAAGACCACCCTTCTGGAACATACCTTCTCGCAGCTGGAGCTCCGGGCAGGAGTGGTGGAAGGAGATATCGCCACTGAAAGGGATGCGGAGCGGATTCGCCGTGCCGGAGTTCCTGCGGTACAGATCAATACCAAGGGGCTTTGTCATCTTGAGGCCCAGCTGGTGCAGCGAGCTTTGGAAGAGCTTCCCCTGAATGACCTGGACCTTGTGGTGGTGGAGAACGTGGGCAACTTAGTCTGTCCCGCAGAGTTCGATCTTGGAGAGGATCGGAAGATAGCTATCTCCAGTGTTCCCGAGGGGGATGATAAACCCTTGAAATACCCACACCTTTTCACACTCTCCGAGGTGGTGGTCCTCACCAAAACGGATCTGCTTCCCCACATTCCCTTCGATAAGGCCCGTTTCTGGGAGGATGTGCGTTTTCTTAACCCCAAGGCTCTCTGCCTGGAAGTTTGCGCTCCTTCAGGAGAGGGACTGGATTCCTGGCTGGGAGTCCTTTCGGAGTGGTGCCATGCCAAGCGGCAGAAGGACTCCGTATGAATTCTCCCCTTCTCGAAAAGCTCAATCCTCCTCAGCGAGAGGCGGTATGCTACTGCGAAAGCCCTCTTCTGGTGCTTGCGGGGGCGGGGAGCGGGAAAACCCGGGTGCTTACCCACAAGGTCGCCTGGCTTCTCGAACAGGGGGTGAATCCCTGGAATATCCTGGCGGTAACCTTTACCAACAAGGCCGCCAAGGAGATGCAGATGCGTCTGGAGAGCCTCCTCCCCCGAGATTTTCGGGGACTTCAGATCAACACCTTCCATTCCTGGGGGCTCCGTTTTCTCCGGCGTCACTACCAGGCCCTTCTCCCCCTGGGATATGCCTCAAACACCACCATCTTCGATCCCGGGGATATCCGGAGCCTTCTCAAGAAAATTACCGCTGAAAAGGGCTTTAAGGCTGAACGGGGAGAGCTTCGCAAGATGGGGGAGTATATCTCCCGGCTCAAGACAAGCACCCTTCCGGGGGAGGAGGTTCAAGGATTTTACGAAGGGGAGGAGGAGCTCTTCGAGATATACCGGGCCTACGATCGGGAGATGAAGCGTCAGTCTGCCCTGGATTTCGACGATCTTCTCACCCTTCCTCTCTATCTGCTCACCTCCTCAAGAGAAATCTTGGAGTACGAACAGAGTCGACTTTCCTGGGTTCTCGTGGACGAGTATCAAGATGTAAATCTAATACAGTACTCTCTCCTGAAGCATCTCGTGGGGGATCAATGCTCCCTCATGGTGGTGGGAGATCCGGATCAGTCCATCTACGGGTGGCGGGGGGCGGACATGCGGATGATCCTCAATTTCGAGAAGGATTTCCCCCGGGCCCGGGTGGTGACTCTGGACCAAAACTATCGCTCCACCGGAATCATTCTTGAAGGAGCCAATGCGGTGATCCGCAATAACACCGAGAGAAAAGAGAAGAACCTCTGGACCGCCCAGGGAAGAGGCGAGCCTATTCATATGCTTCTGGCTTCTTCCGGAAGCGAAGAGTCTTTTTTTGTGGCCCGGGAGGTGGAAAATCTCTTCTCCCGAGGTTTCCGGTATCAGGACATGGCGGTACTCTACCGGATGAATGCCCTCAGCCGGGGAGTAGAGCAAGCCCTTTTACAGCGAGGCATTCCCTATCGGGTGGTGCGGGGTACCGCCTTCTACGAACGTCTCGAAGTAAAGGATGTGCTCTCCTTCCTGCGTCTCTCCTGCAACCCCCTGGACGTGCCCTCCTTCGAAAGAGTGGCGAACATTCCTTCCCGGGGGCTAGGGAAAAAAAGCCTGGAAACTCTGGGGGCTGTCATGCTCCGTATGGAGGATCGCTCTCCCGAGGCAGTCTGGTCTCTTCTCGCTCGGGAGGGGGCAGGGCTTCGAGGAAAGGCGGATAAGGGCTTTCGGGAGTTTGCCCACCATATGGAGGAGCTTTCCCTGCGAAGGGATTCCCTTGGAACGGCCCTTGACTATATCCTTTATGATATGGAATACGAAACATATCTGCTCCAAAAGGAACCGGATAACGGGGAGGAGCGCATGGAAAACGTTCGGGAGCTCCTCTCAGTAAGCTCCTCCGGGGCAGGGGTGCAGGAATTTCTTCAGGAAATTTCCCTCTTTACGGACCTGGAGCGTCTGAACGAAGAGGAAGAAGCGGTATCTCTTCTCACGCTCCACGCTGCCAAGGGACTGGAATTTCCCGTGGTCTTTCTCGTGGGGATGGAGGAGAATCTCTTTCCCAATGCCCGAGCCCTGGAAGAAGAGGGAGGTCTTGAGGAAGAGCGGCGTCTCTGCTATGTTGGCATGACCCGGGCCCAAGAGAAGCTCTACCTCTCCGGAGCTCGGGGGCGCACCCTCTTTGGATCCATGCAGGTCAACGGGTTTTCCCGCTTTTTGTGGGAAATTCCCGAGGATCTGCGTACTGCCGATGATCGGAGAAGGAAGGAAGAGCATGGTTTTCGCCGTGGCCCTTACCGGGGATATCGGAGCAGGTAAATCCACCCTCGCCCATCTTTGGGCCTCCATGGGAGCTTTAAGCATCAGCGCAGATGACATAGTGGCAGATCTCTGGAAGACTCATAAACCCCTTCGTTCTGCTGCAAGGGAACGATGGGGGAATGACCTTTTCGATTCCCAAGGGATCTTGCGCAAGGATCTTATCGCTGCCCGGGCCTTTGGAGATACTCGGGAATACCAGCACCTTTGCGGCATGATTCATCCTCTGGTGGAAGAGCGGATTGATCATGCCTACCAAGAGTGCCGGGGGTGGTTTGTAGCGGAAATTCCTCTCCTTTTTGAAAGAGGCGTGCCCTGGTGGGTGGATACTACGGTATATGTGGCTGCTCCGGAGGAAGAACGGCTTCGGCGAAATGCGGATCGGGGGAAGTCCCGAGAGTGGCTTGCCATGATGGAGTCTCGCCTGCTTCCCCAAAAAGAACGCCTTTCCCTGGCCCGGGTGGTGCTGGAAAACCATGCTTCCCGAGAGGAATTTGCCGAGGCCGCCAAGGCCCTGGGAGATCGTTTTCGGGGCATGGCTTCGGTGGTGGAGATGACATGGGATTGTTCTTCCCTTGAAAAGATACAGAAGGTTAGAGATATCTTAGGATCCCAAAACCTGGGGATCTTCTTTCGCCTGGAGAGACCACCTTTTGAGAAAGCTCCTCTCTCTCTCTCCTGGCTCTCTCTGGAGAGACACTTTTCCCCCATCCGGGAAATTCTTCAGAAAGAAGAGGAGGAAGACCGAGGGTATTCCCTTTGGGGACTTCGGGCTCTCTCTCCTCGAAGAATGGAGCTGGGGATTCTCGAGAAAATTGTGGAGGTATGCCATTGATTCTCATTACGAGCCATATCGGAGCGGATTTTGATTCCCTGGCAGCCATGGTGGCGGCCTCCAAACTCTATGGCCCGTCCCAGCTCTCCTTTTCCGGTTCTGCCACCCGGAATGTCCGGGAATACCTCAAGCGGTACGCTTCCCGATGGAAAGTGCTCACCCCCAAAAAGGTCTGTTTCTCCGATGTCACTCTTCTCGTCTGTGTGGATGTACGTTCTTCAGGCCGTATCGGCCCTTTTCGTTCTCTTGTGGAGGAGCGTGCCGTGCCGGTACACATCTACGACCACCATCCCCCCCCGGAAGATCCTCTTCCAGCGGAAAAGGAAGTCATCGCTTCCGTGGGGGCAGTCACCACCCTTCTGGTGGAGCTTCTGCGGGTAAAGAATATTCCCATCTCCCCTCAGGAGGCCACACTTTTTGCCATGGGGATCTACGAAGACACCGGGGGACTTACCTTTGGGGGAACCTCTTCCCGGGATTTTGACGCAGTGAAGCTTCTTAAAGAGGAGTATGGTGCGGATCTTACCATGGTGCCCACCCATGTGGAGTTTCTTCTTCAGGGACCGGAGCAGAAGTTGCTGGATCTTCTCCTGGAGAGTGCTCGGGAGTTCTTTCTTCGGGGAGCCCGAATTGTCCTAGCCCAGGGAGAAAGTGCCACCTATGTGGAGGGGCTCTCCCTTTTCGTGCATCGCCTTAAAGATTATTTCGATGCGGATGTAGCTCTTGCGGCGGTGCGCATGGATCGCCGGGTATATATCGTAGGGCGAAGCCGGGAGAAGGTGCTGCATATGGGGGATTTTCTCGCTCCCTGGGGGGGAGGGGGGCATCCTCAGGCCGCAGCAGCCACGGTGCTTGACGGCTCCCTTCAGGAGATCTGTCATGACCTGGAAAACCGTCTTCTCTCTCGAATTCTACCGAGACTCCTGGTGGAGGATGTCATGAGTAGCCCCGTGATGGTACTCTCCGCCAAAGCTGCGGTAGATGAAGCCTACCGGGTGATGCTCCGATACGGTCACTCCGCCATTCCCCTGGTGTCAGATCATAAAGTCTTAGGTATCATTACCAGAAAGGATCTGGACAAGGCAAAGCTGCACGGCCTGGGAAGCGTCCCCGTGGAGGATTTCATGACAGAAAATCCCCTCACGGTCTCTCCTTCTGCATCTGTGGAGGAAGCCCATCGCCTCATGGTCTTTCATAACATCGGAAGGCTCCCGGTGGTGAAAAGCGACGTTCTTCAGGGTATTATCACCCGGACGGATCTGCTGCGGGCACTCTATCCCGCATCCCTTCCCGAGGAAGAACGCACCCTTGAAAGCCAGCGCTTCTGGGAAGAAGACCTCTCGCTTCTCCTGGTGGATCGCCTTTCTCCTTGGGTAACCGCACTGCTTAAACGGCTCGGAGCCCGGGCAGATGCCCAGGGAAGTGCCGCCTATGTGGTGGGGGGATTTGTGCGGGATCTTCTGCTCGGGGTTCCTTCGGAGGATGTGGATGTGGTTATTGAGGGGGATGCGGTGGCATTCCTTGAGTCTTGGCGTTCCGACGGATGCCGGGTGGCGGTGCACAGCCGTTTTTCCACGGGAACCATCATCTTTCCGGGAAATCGAAAGGTAGATGTGGCTGCCGCCCGAAGAGAGTTTTACGAATATCCCGTGGCTCAGCCATCGGTGAGCACGGATTCCTTGAAACACGACCTCTACCGCCGGGATTACACCGCCAACGCCATGGCCATCCGCATTAACAAAAAGGGCTGGGGATGCCTGGTGGATTATTTTGCGGGGCGTCGGGATCTCCAGAGGCGAACCCTTCGGGTTCTTCATAACCTAAGCTTTGTGGAAGACCCCACCCGGATCCTCCGGGGTGTTCGGCTGGAGCAGCGGCTTCGTTTTCAGCTTGAGGAAAACACCTTGCGTCTTCTTGAAAACTCTGTCCGGGGAGGGCTTCTCACGGTGCTCTCCGGGGTAAGACTCCGAAGTGAAGTTGAACTTCTCTTCCGCGAAAAGAATCCCCTTCGCCCTGTGGAGCGTCTCTGGGATCTGGGGGTCTGGAAAATTCTTTTTTCCGGAGTTCGCTTTGGAGCTTCTTCCCGGAAAGCCATGCGGCGGATTTCCGCTATACTTCGGTGGGCGGGAAAGGATCTTCCGGATTTTGGAAAGGATCTTTGGCTTGCCTTTTTTGCGGCATTTTTATATGATTCTCCTTCTGAAACGTGTCTTTCCGTCTGCCGAAGGCTAAGCCTCAACGATAGGGAATCGGGACTTCTACGTACAATGATTGAAGATATCGGAAGAATGGAGCACGATCTCGGAGGAAGCGGTCCTTGCAGCAACTCCTTCATATACGAGTTGCTCTGGGAAGAAGAATCTCTGGCCTCTCTTTTCTGGGCTTCCGCCACCTCCCGTTGGAGAGTTCGCCGGCGTCTTCTCCTCTACCTTACGAGGCTTCAGAAGACTCGTCCCATGCTGGGGGGAAAGGACATCATAGAACTTGGCATAACCCGGGGGCGCCACATCGGCTCTCTTCTCCGGGGGCTTCTTCTGGCCCGGCTGGAGGGGGATGTGGAAACCCGGGAAGATGAAATCGCCTGGATTTTGCAGCATAAGCATGAACACTATCACACTCATCCGAAAGGCAGGAGAAACCATGCATTTTCCACAGATAAGTGAGTTATTATTGAGTCTTCCTGCGGTTCTTTGGGCCATCACCTTCCACGAGTACTGTCATGGATGGATGGCGTACAAACTGGGGGATCCTACCGCAGCAAACCAGGGCCGGATTACCCTCAATCCGTTGAAGCACCTTGACCCCATCGGGGCCATCATGCTTCTTATCTTTCGTTTTGGCTGGGCAAGGCCCGTTCCCATCAACACCCGTTATTTTTCCAATCCCCGGCGGGACATGATCCTAGTATCTCTCGCAGGAGCGGGGGGAAATCTTCTTACTGCCTTCGTTGCGGGAATGTTGCTGCGCTTTTTCCCCTCTCTTTTTCTCATGAACCAGGCCCTTTTTATGGTCATGCTTCTCATGGTGTATATCAACATTGGCCTGGCGGTTTTTAATCTTTTACCAATTCCTCCTCTGGACGGTTCCAGGGTCCTTTACGTACTTCTTCCTCCTCCCATGATGCGGGTATACTTCTGGTTGGAGCGCTACGGCATGTTTGTCATCTTTGGGCTCATTCTTCTCAACGTTCTTCCCGCCATTATGCGCCCTTTCATCCTCTTTTTCTCCCGCCTCGTTCTTCCAGGGTGGATGTAGAAGATGTTTTTTGCGGTAAACAGAAAGCCCCTCGGGGGAGAACAAGGAAACTTTTAATTGTAATGGAGGGTATTTGTGCGTATATTACTTACCAATGACGATGGGGTTTTTGCTCCGGGTATTGTGGCCATGGCAAATCTTCTCTTCCCCGAAGAGTATGATGTGGTGGTCTGCGCCCCTGATCGAGAACGCAGCAGTGTGGGGCATGCCATAACCCTTACCAGGCCACTGCGTCTCTGGCCTGTGGATGCGGGGCCCTACGAATTTTCCTCCGGAATCTATGCCTGCGATGGTACTCCTTCAGATTGTGTAGCCCTCGGCCTGGAGGTTCTCGAAGAGAGAGAAAAACGAGAGATCGTCATCTCCGGCATCAATCGAGGCCCCAACCTAGGGGATGATCTCACCTATTCGGGAACGGTTTCTGCTGCCATGGAGGGTTCTCTCCTTGGGCTTCCCGCAGTGGCGGTCTCCCTGGCCATTAATGCGGATGACGAGGAGCATTATTACGAAACTGCTGCTATCATAGTTCGTGATCTTCTGAAGAAGAAATCTTTCTCTTTTCAGGATCTTTCTAAAGGAGTGCTTCTCAACATAAACGTTCCAAATGTGCCCTTGCAAGATCTCAAGGGGATCAAAATTACCCGAAAGGGAGTGCGTTTTTACGAGGATAAAATTCATCGTCTCAAGGACCCCAAGGGGAATTCCTATTACTGGATAGCAGGTAAGCCTGAAGATGACCTTGTGGAAGGGACAGATGTTTGGGCGGTGGCTCATAACTATGTCTCCGTAACCCCGGTTCACATGGACCTTACACACTATCCGAGCCTGGAAAAAATTAGAGGTACTCTGGAGGCGTAGGAAAAGGTTTATGACTTCCGTGCCGGAGCGTATCATTATTGGGAGTGACTCAGACCATTATGGACGATATGACAAAAAAACTTGAAGGCCCTACGGAAAACACCAATATGGCTCCTGCGGTGATGATAAGGATATGGGAACGCATGGAATCTCTTCAAAAGGTGATTTCTCAAGTTGAGGGAGCCCGGCTTTCTGCTGAGAAGGCCGTGGCAGAGATTGAAGCCGAGGCGGAGCGCCGCACCAGAGAAGCTCGTCAATCCTTACGGAGTGCAGAAGAAATCTTTGCCCGGGCGGAGACTCTGCGTGAACAGTCTCAGTTTATGAAGGAGAAGGCCGAGAGTGAGGCCGCTCAGGCTCAATCCGAAACTCGTCAGCTTGAGCAGCGAAAAATTGAAATTGGAAACAAAGTAAAGGAACTTCAGGAACTTTGCCAAAGTCAGGAAGAACGAGAAAAAAGTATCCGAGAAACCCTTTCGGAAAAGGGGAGAGAGCTGGAGGATCTGGAAAGGCGAAGCCGTCAGGCCGAGGCCCATACTCTGGAAGCAGAAGAACGGCTTGGACAGATGCTGCATCAGGCGGGAGAGGCGGAGGAGCGTACCTCCCAGGCTCTTTCCCGGGCGAATGCCGCAGAGAGTGCTGCCAAGGAGGCGGAAGAACGTCGGGAAAGAGTTGAAACCGAGGCCGAAGAAGCCGCAGCCGCATCACGGTACCTTTTGAATCAGATGGAGCACACCATAAAAAGTGCCCAGGAGAGAGAAGTTGAGGCCATCCAAAAAGCGGAGGGCGCAGAGGAAAAAGCTAAACGGACCATAGGTCAGACCATGGAACAGATTCAAAAGGTCGAAACTGCCTATACCCAGGCTCAGGATAAGCTTGGTAAAGCTCAGAACGCCCTTCAGGAGGCGCAAGAGCTGGTGGAAAAGGAAGAAGCCCGGGCAGCCCGGGCTTCCGCACGAGCCCAAGAACAGGTGAAAAAGGCGGAAGATAAAATCCACCAGGCGGAGACCGAGCTTGCCAAGCTTACGAACCGCCGCAATGAAGCCCTTCGTCAGGCAGAACAGGCGGAAGAGGCAGCGGCTCTCGCCATGAACAAAAAGAAGCATGCGGAAGATCTGGCACGAAAGGCAAACGACGCTGCCACAAAGGCGGAAGCGTGGCAACGTCAGGCAGAAGATCGGGCACGAAAGGCAAAAATTGATGCTACCCAGGCAGAAGCCCGGAAAAGACTTCTGGAAGAACAGGCTCGGATGGCAGAAAGCGAAAAGGCCTTTCGTAAATCTTCGGAGTAGGGTTTGAAAGCAAGTTTGGAATTTCAATGCACATTTTTTGAAATTTTGAACTTGACAAGCCGAAAATAGGTGGTACAATTCCCTGCAACGTGATTTCAAAAGGAGCTTTTTCTGAAAGGAGCTGGGGAACGTGAAGGGTATCCGTCTTCGACGACGATGTGACGTAATACGACGACGTGTTGTTGCACCCATAGGGGCAATGACGGGGAGTTGTGTGTACATCATCGTCGACAGAGAGGAAATGCCCTAGGCTGAAAGCATTTCCCGGCGACAGTACATTACGATAGAACCCCTGAGCCTCTCTCCGAAGAAAGGACTTTTGTCCAAGTAGGAGAGGGAGTGATTCTCCTGAGTGAATCAAGAGAGGGCGGAGTGTTGAAATTCCGTCAAAAGGGGTGGCACCGCGGGCAAAAGCTCGTCCCTGAGAAGGGACGGGCTTTTTTTGTGGCATCTAAAAGATTGAAAAATTATAGAAAACATTTTGAGGAGGAAGAATCATGCATACGAAGGAAAAGAAAAAGGTTGTTCTCGCATACAGTGGCGGACTGGATACTTCGGTGGCCATCAAATGGCTCCAGGATCAGGGATATGATGTGGTTACCTTTACTGCCGATGTGGGGCAGAGCGTGGTAGATCTTGAAGGAGTCAAGGAAAAAGCAGAGAAAACCGGTGCCTGCAGCGTCTATGTTATGGATCTGCGGCAGGATTTCGTAGAGAAGTTTGTCTGGCCTGCCCTCAAAGCAAACGCCATGTACCAGGGTACCTATCCCCTGAGCTCCGCTCTCTCCCGGCCGCTCATTGCAAAATACCTCGCCTGGATTGCCAGGGAAGAGGGAGCTGTAGCGGTGGCCCATGGCTGTACCGGAAAGGGGCAGGATCAGGTACGGATCGAAGTCTGCGTGAATGCTCTTGACCCGGAACTTCAGGTTTTGGCCCCCGTACGGGATTGGCATTTTTCCCGGGAGGCTGAGGTGGAGTATGCCAAAGAGCATGATATACCCGTACAGAACCACATGTCCAAAATTTACAGCATTGACGAGAATATGTGGGGGCGTGCCATCGAATGCGGGATTCTCGAAGATCCCTGGAATGAGCCCCCCGCAGATGCCTTTGAAATCACCAAAGAGCCCTGGGAGACCCCGGACACGCCTCTCTATCTGGAAGTTGATTTCGAAAAGGGAATCCCCACAAAAATCAACGGGGAAGCCTTGAGCGGAGTAGAGATTATCGAAAAACTCAATAATATCGGCGGAACCTACGGGGTTGGGCGGATCGACATGATTGAAGATCGGCTTGTGGGCTTTAAGAGCCGGGAAGTTTACGAATGCCCCGGAGCCACCATTCTGATCAATGCCCATAAGGCACTGGAAACTCTGACTTTGAGCAAAGACGTTCTTCAGGGAAAGACGGAGCTTGAAAAGACCTATGCCAAACTGACCTATGAAGGTATGTGGTTCTCCCCCCTCAAGGAAGCTCTGGACACCTTTTTTAACCATGTACAGCAGACCGTTAGCGGAACTGTGCGGATGCGGCTCTACAAGGGACAGGCCACCGTGGTGGGCCTGAAATCTCCCAAGTCTATCTACAATGAGGACCTTGCCACCTATACCGATGCAGATTCCTTCGATCACGGAGCTTCCGTGGGATTCATCAAGATCTGGGGAACCTCTGTGAAGACCTGGCGGCAGGTGCATCCTTTCCCGGAGGAGAAGATGCAGCCCACGAAAGATGCTCTCAAGATTGTGGAGGAGGGCGCATAAACTCGTGGAAACCGGGGAAGCAGAACCACATCGAACTCTGAAAAATAAAACCCTGACATAACATAATACTATGCTATATCTCCCTTTTCTCCTTTTGAATCCGAAGAAGCCCTACCAAGAGTTTCTTCGGATTCTTTTTGCGTGTTTTTTGCCGCCGAAAGAAAAACATTGCGTACAAAAATGCGAGGAAAGACGAAAAATCACTTTATAAAAGCTTCGCGAAGCTAAAAAGAATAGGAATCCATACAGATCTATAGTTTCATAGAAAAAAATATTTTTCTATCCCCTAAAACCCATTGACCGCATCTCGTGAAAACAGTACCATAGGAGGAGCTTTACACAATATACAGAGGAGGCGTTTATTGTATGAGAAAGTGGAGATTCTTTGGAACCATGGTTGCAGCGGTTTGTCTTCTTGGTCTGGCCACGGGAGCTTTTGCGGTGGAATTTTTGAATATCGGCACAGGTAGCACCGGAGGAACCTATTATCCCACCGGGGCCGCCATGGCGAAAGTCTGTAACAGCAACATCGAGGGCATTCAGATGAGTGTTCAGTCCACCGGAGGCACCGTAAACAACATCCAGCTTCTTGCAGACTCCGAAGCAGAGCTCGGCTTCATGGATGGGCTCTATTACTACGCTTATATGGGCAAGGGGAAATACGAGGGGAATCCTCAGAAGTTTATCCGTGCTCTGGTGCCTCTCTACCCGGAGCCTATCCAGCTCATGGTGGCCAAGGGAAGCGGCATTACCTCGGTGGAGGATCTGCGGGGTAAAAAAGTTTCCATCGGTGCTGTGGCAAGCGGTACTGAAGTGACCGCCAAACAGCTTCTGCGGCTTGCGGGAATAGATCCCGAAAAAGATATCAGCCCTGAGAATCTTGGAGTAGGGGATACCGGAAGGGCCTTTGGAGACAAGCGCATTGATGCGGCCATCATGGTGGGTTCTCTCGGTATGGCAGGAGTAGTGGAGGCTACCACCCTCGGCCTGGTGGAGTTTATTGATATTCCGGACGAACTGACCGCCCTTGTGGTGGAAGAGACTCCCTACTGGGTGCCCTTCGAGATTCCTGCAGGATACTACAAAGGACAGCCGGATCCTGTGAAAACCTATGCCAGCTGGAACATCGTGGCTATCAAGGATAGCGTGGATGAAGATCTGGTCTACCAGATAACCAAAGCTCTCTTCGAGAACAAAGAAGACATCCTTGCGGTTTCCACGAGGCTGCAGAGCATGACCCCTGAAAATGTCAAACATATCCTGATTCCTCTGCATGCGGGAGCGGAGAAGTACTACCGGGAAATCGGCGCTATTAAATAGGCTGAAATTTTTTATGCACGGGGGAGGTGTTTTTTGCCACCCCCGTATTTTTGTGTCTGGAGGTTTGGTTGATGAAGGAGGATAGATCTATGGGAGATCAACACGTACATCATCAGAATGCGGAAGAGGCCTTTTCAGAAAAAGATGTGCAGCGGCTTGTAGAAAAATACGATGTCGAAAGCCGGTACCGAACCCTTGCGGGATTCCAGGGTTTTTTCGTATCCGGATGGCTCATTGCCATGTCTCTTTTTCATCTCTATACTGCGGGAATCGGACTGCTTCCCACCTCTATCCATCGGGCAGTACACCTTATGTTTGCCATAGTGGCAGTCTTTCTCCTCTATCCGGCATCGAAAAATGCAAGCCGCACGAGTACCCCCTGGTATGATTGGGTTCTGGCCTGTGCTGCCGGAATAGGAGCTGCATATATAGCCCTTTTCTTTGGGGATATCGCCCACCGGGGGGCCCGGCCTCTCTCGTACGAGATCTACCTCGGGATTGCCACCATTATCCTGGTACTCGAAGCAGGCCGCCGCATTGTGGGGAAGGTGCTTCCCTGCCTTGCGTTGCTTTTCCTTGTCTACTGCTACTATGGACGCTATTTCCCGGGGCTTTTCATGCATCGGGGATACTCCATCTCCCGAATTATACAGCATATGTATCTTACCTCTGAGGGCATTTTCGGGGTTGCTCTGGGGGTTTCAAGCACTTTTGTGTTCATGTTTATTCTCTTTGGATCCTTTCTTTCCAAAAGTGGGGGAGCCCGATTTTTCAACGATCTTGCCCTGGCCATGGCAGGAGATACTCCGGGAGGCCCCGCCAAGGTGGCCATCGTGGCATCGGGTCTTCTCGGAACCATCAACGGCTCTTCTGTGGCGAATGTGGCCACCACAGGAGCCTTCACTATCCCCCTCATGAAGCGTGTGGGGTATAAACCGGAGTATGCCGGAGCGGTAGAAGCCTGTGCTTCCACGGGAGGGCAGCTCATGCCTCCCATCATGGGGGCCGGAGCGTTTATCATGAGTGAGTTCCTGGGTATCTCCTACCTCACCATTGCTGCAGCGGCCATCATCCCTGCGGCGCTTTACTATGCCGCCCTCTTCGTGAATGTTCATATTCGGGCAAAGAAGCGAAATTTAGAAGGCCTTGATGCTTCGGAGCTCCCCCGGGCCAAGGATGTTTTTCTCCAGGATGGGCACCTCCTCGTGCCTCTCGTGGTGATTATCTTCATGCTTCTCCGCCGGTATACCCCTCTTTCTGCGGCCTTTTGGGGCATTATTACGGTGGTACTCATCAGCATGCTTCGAAGTCACACGAGAATGGGAGTTCGGGAAATCCTGGCAGCTCTTGAGGAAGGCGCTCGAGGGGCTCTAGGGGTGGCTCTTGCCTGTGCTCTCGTAGGGCTCGTGGTGGGGACTTCTTCTCTGACCGCCCTGGGGCTTACCATTTCGAACAATATCGTAGAGCTTGCAGGGGGCAAACTTCTTCCGACCCTCATCATGTCCATGGTAGCCTGCCTTGTGCTGGGCATGGGACTACCCACCACGGCAAACTATATTGTGACGAGCACCATCATAGCTCCGGCACTCATCAAAATGGGGGTACTTCCCTTGGCGGCACACATGTTCGTCTTCTATTTCGGTATCATGGCAGATCTTACTCCCCCCGTATGCCTGGCAGCCTTCACGGGGGCGGGGATTGCGGGAGGAAGTCCTGCCAAAACAGGAATAACCGCCACGTCCATAGCTCTTGTGGCCTACCTCCTTCCCTATACCTTTATCTACACCCCAATTATTCTTCTTCAAAATGTAGAGATCTTCAGTCTGGCACTTCTCGTGGCAGCTAGCTTTATGGGGATTCTTGGGCTTGCCATGGGTTCTCAGGGGTGGTGTTTCCGTTCCATCGGGATACCTGAACGGGTACTTCTCTCTGCGGCATCCTTTACGGCTTTTCTTCCAAATCCTAGCTTTAAAGGGTTTGCCCTTGTCTTTATTGGAGGGTACTTTCTCTTCAGGTGGGCAATGGTAAAAAAGAGCATGGTGGTTTCTGCATAACTTGAGATTCTTACGCAACGAGATAAGGCGGGGAGATGTCATTTCCCCGCCTCATCTTTTAGCATCATTTTTTGGAGAAAAACAATTTATCCTCCGCTTATCATATGAACCACTTGAACCTTAGCTTGAGAGGGAACTTTAAAGCTTTTGAAGTCAGTTCGAGGAACCGCCACATCATCCACCCAGACCGCAAGCATCCGAAAGGTGAAGTTCTTTTCGTTAATGATGTCCTGAACCGTCATTCCCTCGTACCAAGCCATGGATTCTCCGTTTACAGTAATCATGAGAAACCTCTACTCGAGCTCGTCCTCCGGACGGCTGTATTTCTCCACCACCGCCACTACTTCGGGATAATCCATGCCGAGCTCCTTAAGTTTTTTCACAGTGGGAATTCCCTTGGCATTCCATCCCCGACGCTTGTAGACGGTTTTCTTGAGCTCAAGCCACTGTTCCCAGCGCTTCTCATAGAGTTTGGCGATTTTTTCTTCTGTGGGCATTCCTTCCGGGGGAATCCCAAGCTCCTTGAGTTTCCCGTCGTAGTATTCCTTCCGGGCATCCCATTCATCAGGGAAGACCGGCCCCATGGCACGCATAGGGATATTATGCTCCGCATTTCCCTTCTTCATGCGAACGTTGAAGACTCTCTGGAAGTTGTAGACCCGTTCGGACTGAAGAATGATATCTTCTTTGGAGATGTTCTTTCCCGTCACTGCATTAAACACATCTACATAATTTTGCACGTGTTCAGGTACTTTGGCAGCATCCTGAGGACGATAGCGGTAGGAATTATCCGCAGGTTCCACATCGTTCCAGGGGAGTTTGCAGAGCCCCGTGAGGGAGAACCAGGTACGGAAGTTGGGGAAGTAGTGCAGGGCATCTGCCTTATCCTCAAAGGTAGGAAGCTGCTTATTTACCATATCCATGAAGATGAGCCAGGCTTCATCATGCTGGGGGCCCTTGAGGGTGAGGTAGTAGCCTCCCCACTGGGCGATGGATTCTTTGGGAACGTACTCCGAAGTCTCCACTCCCTGGCCTTCCATGCCGATTTTCTCCATGATATCTTTGTCTGCACCGTATTTCTCCGCAAAGATGGTTTTCATGCGCTTAATTCCCTGGCCCACCGCCAGAGCAAATTCATCGATTCCCTGGGCCATCCGATGGAAAAGCTCCATCAGGTTATCGGCAGCGCCAAAATTGAGCTCCAGCCCGTTGGTGTGCTCCTTGGTGATGAGCCCGAGTTCGTAGCACTCGCAGACAAAGGCGAATCCCGTACCCAGGGAGATAGTGTCCACGCCGTAGTGATCCGCATAGAAGTTGGCCTCGATGGTCCACTTGGGATCAAAAACTCCTACGTTACTTCCCAAGCTCGCTACTGTTTCATACTCCGGACCGTCCACAGTAACCACGTGTCCCTTACAGGGTCCGGTCTGGATCTCGAATTTATCTACTGCCTTGGCGCAGGCCATGGAGCAGCCATACCAGCAACCGTCTGCCATGCCTTGGGTAAAGTGCTTTTTATAAACCGTAGAGTGGATTTTCGCAATTTCCGGGGTCTGGCCAAACTTATAGTTGTTTACCGGAAGAAGGTGGTATTCATCCATGATTTCGTTCAAATGGGCAGTGCCTATGGTTCTCATGAAGCACTGCTTATCATCAAGATCGTGGATCTCCTTGTGGATTTTTACTCCCACCTTCTGGAGGGTCTTGAGATCCACGGGGTTATTTTCCGTTCCCCTGACGTTAGAGTACTTCACCACCAGAGCCACGATCTTTTTATCCCGAAGAATCGTTCCGCCGCCCCCACGGCCGGCCTGTTTCAGCCGGGTGACCTTACGCCGGGGATCGTAGAAGCTCATGTTCATGCAGCCCCATCGAGTGGTCTCAGCAGCTTTCCCTGCAGAAACCACGGAAATGTTGATCTTATCCGCTTCATCCTTGGCAAAATACTCGTGAAGAGCTTCCGTAACGGTATAGGCATTGACATCGTCAAAGGTAGACTCAATAATTTGGACTTTTCCCTGGTCTCCGTCTACATAGACGATAACGTCCTTATCCGATTTTCCCTGAATCTCGATGGCATCAAAGCCGGAGAACTTAAGGAGAGGGCCGAAGTAGCCACCGGAGTTACTGTCATAGGTCTGATCCGAGAGGGGAGAGATAAAGGCGGCATAGCATTTCCCCGTGCCGGGATACTGGGTGATGCCGCAGAGAGGCCCTCCGGAGATGACAATTTCGTTTTCCGGGTCGTTCCACTTGGTCTCTTCCGTTACGGCCTTCCAGAGCAGATGAAGGTCGAAACCTCTTCCGCCAGTGAATTTATCAATGGTATCCTGAGAGATGTCCCGAACTTCCATGCTGGGATTTCCCACGTTGACGTAAAGATTCTTGCACACGTACCCCTTATCAATGGGAGTACGCTCATAGGACCATTCTTGTAGAATATTCATTTTCTCCATTCTTTTCTCCTCCTTGGAAGGACCTAACCGTTCTGCAGCTCCAGGGCTCCGGTGGGACACTCTTTTGCACAAAGGCCGCAGGCGATGCATTTGAAAGGCTGAGGCTGGGCATCTGCATCAAAGAACATGCTTGCGGTGGGGCAGAAACCTACACACATGAGGCAGGCGGTGCATTTTTTGTTATCCAGCCGAACCACGCCATTTTTGTCCCGATAAAGAGCTTCCACGGGACAGACGTTAATGCAGGCACCGCACTGATTACAAACGTTGATATTCGGCAATCCGCCCATGACGGAAACTTTGATTCTCGAATAGCTCTCGTTGTTTTCCTTGAAATATGTGGATGAGCATTTTTCCATGCACTTTCCACAGCCGATACACTTGTCCGCATAGGTCTTCAGGTACTTCAAAAGAATCCCCCCTTATTAAAGTGCGCAACATGCTTTTTTGCGAAAACACTCCACATTTGCCAAAGAACGGCAAATACAACAAAAGAGAGAAGCGCCATAAACGCCTCTCCCTTCTTTGCAAGCACGGCAGGCGGAAAAATCGCTTTTTCCACCCATTGCTTTTACCTCCTCGGAGAGGCGATAAAAGTCGAAGGTTGTGTATACCGCATACACCTACTATGCGCTATTATAAACATCCTTTGAGAGGAGTGCAAGCAAAGGGAGAGAGATATCAAAAAATATGAAAAATCATCTTTTTTTTAAAACAGAAGGGGCTTTTTTGTAGTAGAGTATAGGGGAAGGGTTTTGTAGTCGAAAATACGCGGAGAAACTCAAACACGTATCTTTTCATGCATCTTTTTTGGTAATGACAAGGTACTTGTTTGACTTTTAGAGACGAAAAACAGCCTTAGTATTACTTGACGAAGAGAGGGATGGTGAGTTTTCATTTTGCATAGTGGACAAAACTCCGGAGATTTCAAAAAAAGAAAGATCTCTTTTCCCTACGTTCTTTACGGGGGGATAAGTGCTATTGTGGTGGTTCTCCTTTTTACATGGGGGAGCCGGCGTGGTTGGAGCAGTGTGGTTTCCTATTTTTTTTCCGTAAATACAGGGGCGGTACTCCTCTTCCTGTATGACAAGCTTATTTCTCCTTTTTCGGTTTTGCGAATCCCCGAGCTCGTTCTTCACGGTATTAGTTTGATGGGAGGTTCTCCCGCAGCCCTGATAACCCAAAGACTCTTTCGCCATAAAACACAAAAACCTTCTTTCTTTTTCGTTCAGTGGGGAATTTTTATTCTGCAGCTCACAGTGCTTGTTTTTTATATTTATTTTAGACGCTGATCTAGCTCCTCATGGCAGGGGATGATGCGGAGGTGTCTCCAGCCAAGGCAAGGAAGTTATGAAAAAGTGTTTGCGCAACAGGCTCATGCAACAGTTTAGACAAAGTGTTATATTCCAAGGAGAATTTCCTCATACCATGAAACTTTACACATGCTACAGAGTGCTTGGCCTTCCCCCGGGAGCCTCCTTGGAGGAGATCCGGGAGGCTTATCGGAAGAAAATCAAGGAATTCCACCCTGATGTGTATCCCGGGGATGGTCGTTGTGCCTTGCTGGTTCGAGAAGCTTATGAATCTCTTTCCGGAAAGAGCTCTTGGAGCGGGGATATGGAAGCTCTCGCAGAAGAGCTTTTTCCCGGAGGCTCAAGCTTTGTGTTCCCTGAATTTTCCCAAGAAATCCGGAAACCTCTCGCACAGGAAGAGGTGAATGGCCCTGCAGAAAAATCTGTTTCTGGAAGTGTTCCTTCGAATTTTGTTGCTTCAGTTTCGAAAAAGAAACTTTACCACGAGAAGGATTTCTGGAAAAAATGGGTTTTCCCGAAGAGGCTTTTGCGTCAGGAAGAGCATATGTTCCTCGTAGCAGCTCTGCTTCAGCAGAACCGTATCTCCCTGCCTCCCGTGGGGCTTGAGAAGATTGCATCCTCTTTGGGAGTTGTTCTTTGCCCAGAAAAAAGTGAAACGAAAAAGGATCCTCGGGAATATTATTGCCGATATGACGGAACCCTTTCTGGAGGAAGTATCTCCTACAAAAGCGACGGAACCCCCGCAATTACCTCGGGACATATTCTTGAACCCCATGTTTTTTATCAACGCTACGTTGTGGCCCGTCTCTTGGGCTATTTCCTTTACTATCCTTTTCGGGAGCGTACTGTCATGGTGGGAGACTTTCTTTCCTTCTTCTCTCGCTATGACGAGGAAGAGATCAACACCCATCGTTTTGCAGAGGAGCTTTTGCTTCCCCAATCCCTTTTTTCTGTTTACGGGGGAAAGGTTCTCTGGTACATGGAGAAAGGAAGAAAGTTTTCCTACGAGAATTTTTTAAAGAAAACTTCCCAGCTTTTCCAGACTCCTCAACCAGTGGTGGAGCACCGGGCTCGTAAATTTGAGCAGCGTATACGTCTTGTGGGAACCATGAATCGGGAAGGAAAAGGACGTACCCTTCTCAAGGAGATTGAAAGTTTATTTCAATAGGGGGGGGAGTATGAAGCGACGTAAACGTTCCCTGGCGGAAAAGCAGTATTGGAAAATAATAAACTCCATAGAGAAGGCCCGCTTTTTGCTGGAAAATTTTTATTCCTCGCACCCGGATATGGAGGAGGAGCCTCGGGAAGAGTTGGCCCAAGCGGGAAATGAACTAGACGATCTTGCCTACCGTCTCTGTTCTCTTCGCTTTGAGCTGCAGGAAGCGGGGCTTTTCGAAGAGAAGCTTGATGAAACATTCGAGGATCCCTAAGCCTCCCGGAGAGGTTATATCCCCAGGGAACTTAGAGATCCTTGTTTTTCTGTAATCCTCTACGCTGACCTCAGGCACGGCAGGAGGACAGCGCCATGCTCATGTCATTTTCGGAACAGCAGGAAATTGGGAAATTTTTACCATTTTTACCTGGAGTCCGGAAGAACATATCCCATCCAGTAGTATCCCCACAGAGCCGCCTGGTTTGCCAGAAATCCCGCATCCTCGGGAGACCATGATGCCTGATGTTCTTTGGAAAGTTTTGCCAGGGCAAACATGTTTCGCTGCAAGGTTTCCTGAGGGGTTTCTCCGTTTTTGCAGTGCATCTGCCACCAGCTTTTTCCGGTCCATACGAAAATGGCCTGAGGAGCCTCCCCCTTCCATGCCAGAGGAAGTTTGGGTTTGTAGAGAATCCCCATGCGATCCACAAGTCCCTTCCATGCGGAGACCATCATGAAATTTCTGTCCATGAGCCAGGATGGCCCTTGCAGAGAAATTTGGGGAGCCGGAACGTGAGTGTGTTGGGGCGGTGCAACCCTTTGGGGTGGTGCAGAATGAAATTGCTGCTGCTGCTGCTGCTGCTGCTGCTGTTGTTGCAAATTTTGAGGATTCTGGAAAGCTAGATTTCCATAAGGATCTACCTGAAGCAGCGATCCCGCAGGGGTATCCGAGGGGCGATACATGTAAAAACTATTTCCGAAGTATGCGGGCTGAGAGATAAGTACCGGCTCTGCAATGTAGGTAGCTCCCAGGACATAAGAGGCCGGAATAAAGGAAAAGATTCCCAAAAGCAAGACGAAAAAAATACTTTTCTGTTTCATGCAAACAACCTCCCTAAGTAAGGATTTTTCTCAAATGATGTTTGAGAGAATAGAACCGAATGCCCCAACGTAAGAATATCACATTTCCTCCTCTTTGGATGGGGGTGGAGGAATATAAACAGGTTTTTCCGGTAATTTTTCCTGCTCTTTCTCGGGGGCAGGGGGGATGTCTCCGGAGAGAAGTGGCAATTTTTCCGGGGCAGGAGGTACATAAACCGGAGCAGGAGGAGAAATATCCCCTCTTGCTCCTTGAAAATCTCCCGAAAGGGGTTGCCTGTTCCCCATATCGAAAACCGCTGGAAGAGGAGAGAAGGGCGGCGAAAGGTTCTCCGGAGGAGAGAGGGGCTCCCCCGTTTTTCCTTCTTCCCGGGAAGGAGGGGGAATATAGACAGGCTCCGGGGCTTTTTGCATAGGCAGAGGAGGAGCAGGAGCTAAGCCCGGGGATGTTGTTCCTAGGGGAAGCTGAGGAGGGGAGGAAAGGTTCTCTGAAGGTGTAAACGGCGGCATTTCCACACCTCCCTGAGGAGGGGGAGGCATGTATGCAGGCTGTTGTGGAACGTCCTGTACGGGGAGAGGCCCAGGGATCCACTCTGGAGGGGTTCCTCCAGCAGGAGATGCAGGAGCTGCGACAGGAATCGGAAGGGATTCGGGAAAAGGCTGAGGTAAGGCACCGAAATTGCTTTCTTGGATTGCCTGAGGAGGAGAAGCCGGAAGAGGCTGAGGCATTTCAGGAATTTGTGGAGCCGGAGCGTATGAAAACTGAGGGGCCGAGGGGAGAGGAGCAGGCATTTGAACCACCGGAGGAGGAAGAACCGGGGGCTGCACCACGTTATACTCGTTGTAAGGAGGTTTGGAGGCTTTTGGGAGCGAAAGGGGCTCCTCCGGGGAAGGGACGTGATCCCACAGGGGGGTCGCTTTTCCCTGATGAACCGCCAGAATGCGAGAAAGTTCCGGAAGACCTGGATTTTCCCGCAGCGCCGCAGTATAGGAGTCCTGGGCTCGGTCAAAATCCCCCATACCCTCCCAGGCCTTTCCCATCCAGAAAAGGATAATTCCCCGCTCCCCTTGGTCTTCGGTATGCCCAAGGAGATCCGTAAGAAAACGCAGGCTTTTTGTGTATTCCCCCGCCTCGCAGAGCACCTTGCCCTGCACCCAGAGAGGATCCGGAGATGGTGAAAGCTCCGAGGCTGCGGAGGGGACGCATCCGTAAAAATCAGAGGACACAAAAAGCAGCCCCAGCACCACAGCTATCCCCACCATGAGGGAACGTGCCGCTATTTTTTGGTAAAAAATCATGCGCTACCACTCTCCCTTCCGTGTTCCAAAAAGCGGTACCAGCACAAGATCCCGAAGCTCTATGGGGGATGCGGGGTCTTCTGTAACCACCCTTACTGTGGCCTCCCGATCTTTGAGGAAAAGAACCCGTACTTTGCCGATAAGCTTGGGCATGAGAACCACGGGATGTTCCGGATCCACCGTTATATACGTGTCGCTGCGCACTACTCCGAGGAGATCTCCCTGACGCAGGGTATGTCTTTTGCCGAGGGAGATGATGTACTTTCGATCCTCTTCCGTAGAATCTTCGGTGGGAGAGAGGATCCTTCCCGCAAGCTGGTATCCCGTGTATCCCTGAGTCAAATCATCCAGAGCCTGTTTCGTGGCATCTCTAAGGGCTGCCCAATAGGGGCTTTCCGTAAAGGATTGCCAGTAGGTAGCTACCTTTTGCCCCTGGGGGGACATCCACGTATCCGGACGAAACTCCGGAGTCCATCGGCTGTTATGGGCAGAGTAGGTTTGAGAATATATTTTTTCTCCAGAAAAATTGTCGTAAAGAGACATCCTTAAGGAAACCCGAGCTCCGTATTTTGCTCCCACCACGGTATTTTTGTAGAGGGAGAAACGGTAAATTTCAAGGAAAAGTCCAAGATCCTCGTAACGACGTTCCCCCGAAAGCCACTCAGCGGCTCCGGGTTCATCAAGAGGGGTTACTGAAACAAGGGGGGAGTCAAGAAGATATTCTTGGGCGTATTGCCCTACTTTTTCCGGAAGGATATCCCCCGGATAATACTTATTCGGCCAAACCTTTTGGGGCGTGCTGTTGAGAACCGGAAAAAGAGCAATCTCCAAGCCCTGAGGAGAGAGAATTTTCCCTCTTGCCGGAGTAAGAGGGAAAAACAGAAACACAAAAAAACTCAAAAGCACAAGGGACATATACCTGACAATTCCCGTGGCTTTGGCAGAAAACAAGGTATACCCTTTTTCTCTATGGCACTTCCTAGGCATGAAAAAACCTCCTTATAATCTGAGACGAACCTCTACGTATTTTCTGGAGACGTAAAATTATCTTGAATCTCCAGGGATAAACCACGAATTTGAAGCTCCCGATGTACTTCTCGGAAGAAGGAATCCAGTTCCGCATCTACCAGAAGAGAGATTTTTTGTGGCTCCAGATACGATGTGGAAACGTCCCCCTGGTTTATCACCACCACCTTCCCTCTGCATAAGCTCGGGAGAAACGCTGCAGGGGTGACCGTAAGAGAGGATCCGAGAACGAAAAAAAGATCCGATTTCTCTGCGAGCTTTTCACAGAGTCCAAGGTTTTTTACACTCTCTCCGAAAAAAACAATGTCCGGTTTCAAAACGCCGTTGCACTGGTAGCACCGGGGGATCTCTTCATGCACTATTTTCTTCGTGGCCTCCGAAAGGCTGTACTCCTTGTTGCAGGAGGTGCAGTGCGTATGGTGAACACCTCCATGAATTTCGTAAACCTTGCGGGATCCCGCTTTTTGATGAAGGGAATCAATATTTTGTGTGATGATTCCCCCTACTTTACCCTTTTGTTCCAAAGCTGCAAGGAAAAAATGCGTATACGTAGGGGAGATATCCGAAAGTTCCTTGAGAAAGTCTCTGTAGAAACGAAAAAAGAGAGAGGGATCCTCATCAAAAAAATCACGTTCGAATATCTTTTTCGGTTCAGGAATGTCCAGTCTACGGTATATCCCCCGGGGGCCCCGAAAGTCCGGAATCCCCGCATTGGTAGAAAGCCCCGCTCCGCTTAGTACCACTACTGAGGCCGCTTCCAGTATATATTCGGCACATTGCCGTGTCTGTTGGGAGAAAGAGAGTTTTTCCATGAAAGATCACTCCATCTTTGTGATTAGATTTTTGCATTCACCACAGAAAACTGTGCGGGCTTTTTTGTCTCAAACTTTCCTGTTTTAGAGAGAAAGTCCTTTTTCCCCTTCCCTTGATTATAAACCATGATAAAATTATCCTCGAGAGTACTTTGACGCAGGCAGGAAGAAATTTTGTTCTCCAAAATGCCTGTTTTACCCTTTGCGTTCCATTAGGAATGGTCCTTGAGGAGGAGAAAGAGCATGGGTAGTTGTTACGATGCCATCTTGATTGGTGCCGGGCCAGCAGGAATTTTTGCTGCTCTGGAACTGGTGAAAAAGGATTGGAATGTAGCCATAATCGATAAGGGAAGGCCTCTGGAGACTCGTTTTTGCCCTATGAAAGACGGCCGAAGCTCTAGCTGTGTTCACTGCAACCCCTGTAGTGTGATTTGCGGTTGGGGAGGGGCAGGGGCTTTCAGTGATGGAAAACTTACCCTTACCCCGGAATTTGGGGGAAATCTCGAAAATTATGTAGGGAGAAAAGGGCTTTGTGATCTTCTTGAGGAAGTGGATAATCTCTGGTTTTCCTATGGCGCAAACACTGAAGTCTTTGAACCGGATCCCGATTTTGCAGCGGAGACTGTCCGGCAGGGGCGCTGTTCGGGATTGAAGGTTATTCCTGCCAAGATACGGCATATCGGAACAGATCGCTCCAAGGAAGTGCTCGGAGAAATTTGGAAGTATCTTCAGAATCGCTGTTCCATTTTTCTGGGAACCGAGGTTCACAATCTTCTTGTAGAGCAGAACAAAATTCGAGGAGTTCGGCTCAAAAATGGAGAGGAACTTCTTGCACCTCGGGTACTCATGGCTCCCGGAAGAGAAGGAGCTCACTGGATGGAACGAGTGTCTCGGGAGATGAGCCTTTCAGTGGACTCTCTTCCCGTGGATATCGGCGTGCGTGTAGAAGTTCCCAGAGAATGGGCGCAAACCATGACGGATCAGTTTTACGAGGTGAAGGCAGTTTTTAACGCCCCCACCTTTGACGATAAGGTGCGCACCTTCTGCATGTGTCCCGGGGGAGAGGTGGTGACAGAATACCAAAGTGATTCGGGAGTTCTTGTGGTGAATGGGCACAGCAACAGGGAGACAAAAACAGATAATACCAATTTTGCCATATTAGTCAGCACAGAATTCACAGAGCCTTTTCGTGATCCCAACGGGTACGGTACCCATATAGCGCGGTTGGCAAACATGTTGGGAGGAGGTATTATCGTGCAGCGTCTGGGAGATCTCAAAGCGGGAAGACGCTCTACCCCCCAGAGAATTTCCCGGGGCTTAGTCACCCCCACTCTCGAGGATGCAGAACCAGGTGATCTCTCTTTTGTGCTTCCCTACCGTCATCTCAAGGATATAACGGAGATGCTCGGGGCTTTGGATAGCATCATTCCCGGCATTGATGGGCCACATACCCTTCTATATGGGGTAGAGGTCAAGTTCTACAGCCTTCGTCTGGGTTTGACCGATACGCTTCAGACGTCCATAGAGGGGCTTTATGCTGCAGGAGATGGTGCTGGAGTGACTCGAGGAGTAGTGCAGGCCTCTGCAAGTGGATTAGTGGCTGCAAGAGGCATGATGATGATTTGATGCCGTCGTTCAAAAAAGATGTCCCTCAAAATTTTTGTAAAATTTAAAATTTTTTAGGGCGAGTCCTGTTTATCCTTGACATCCTCTCTTGCTCCGCTATACTTAACTTGTATTCTAAAATTGCTTCAAAAAAGCATCCATATCTCAGGAGGTGTTGTAGCATGATGAGTGACAAGCTGCACAAAGCAATGAACGAGCAGATCAATGCAGAAATGCATTCAGCGTACCTGTATCTTTCCATGGCTTCTTGGTTTGAAGATGAGAGCCTTCCGGGCATGGCAATTTGGATGAAAGCCCAAGCCCACGAAGAAATGGAACATGCCATGAAGTTTTACGAGTTCATTAATGACCGCCGCCAGAAAGTGGACCTTCTTCCCATCGAGGGCCCTAAAAATTCTTGGAATTCCCCGGAGGAAGTCTTTAAGGAATCTCTAGAGCACGAGCAGTACATAACGTCCAGAATTAATAAACTCATGGATATGGCTCGAGAGGAAAAAGATTATGCAGCCGAAGCCTTTCTCCAGTGGTTTATTACGGAGCAGGTGGAAGAAGAAGCTGCGGCGGATGCCATTCTTTCCAGGATACAGCTTATGGGAGACTCCAAGCATGCTATGTTTATGCTGGATAGGGAGCTTGGAAAGCGTAGTTCTTCCGAAGAAGAGTAAGGATCAGGAGTGTTTACGGAAAAAGGCAGAGCTGCAGCTCTGCCTTTTTTAATAAAAATCACATGTTTGTAATATTTTAAAAAGGAGCGCTTTTGATGAAAAAATTGTCGAATATTGATGTAACTGCGCTTTTTCAAATGAGTTATGGGCTATACGTGGTGGGAACTTCTTTCGAAGAACGTTGTAACGGCCAGGTGGCCAACGCAGTCATACAGGTTACAGGAGATCCTATATGCATTATTACGTGCCTCCATAAAGAAAACCTCACCACGGAACTCGTGGAGAAGAGCGGCATTTTCTCTGTGTCAGTTCTCGAGGAAGATGTTCCCATGCCTTTCATTGGGAATTTTGGTTTTAAGTGTGGGCGTGAGACGGATAAGTACTGCGATGTTCACTTCAAAAGGGGAATCACGGGGGCTCCTCTTCTGTTGGACTGGACTTTATCTGTGGTAGAGGCCAAAGTGCTGCAGGCCATGGATATACATACCCATCGTCTTTTTGTGGGAGAAGTGGTGGGAGCGGAAACTCTGAAAAAAGGTTCTCCCCTTACATATGCGTATTATCACAGCGTCAAAAAAGCAAAGTCTCATAAGAATTCTCCCACCGCAATTTTCAACTCCGTTTCATAAAAGCCTGTTCAATTTCAGAAAAAGAACCCGTAGGGCATTTTTGCCTGAAAAAACTGCAGTATTGAAACATTTTACAGAATTCGTCTTCCCTCTGTAAGAAAGGACGGGGAGGTGCTATACTGAGGAGGTGGCAATATATTCAATATATTGCGCCTCGTCTTTGGAAGGAGGTGTTTGAGGAGCACATTCTGAGATTCGGTAGGGCATGGGATATTCAGGAGAAAAGGGAAGCAGTATTCACAAAGGAAGAAAGGGTGATGGAATAGTGAAAAAGCGTTTTGCTTTGATACTTGCGCTGGTTATGGGATTGAGCGTTCTTTTGGGAGCCGGAGCAGTCTTTGCAGAAGATCCCACCTACGGAGGTGTTCTTCGCTGGAGAGAGATCAACGATCCTCCCAAGCTGGATCCTGCCATGGCTACAGACACCGTTTCGAGCAGAAATCTCTATCTCATGTACGACATGCTGGTGGATAATGATCCCGATGGCCAGGGACTCATTCCCCGGCTTGCGGAGAGTTGGGAAGCTGAAAAAGGAAAGGTCTTTACCTTCCATCTTCGTCCGGGAGTGCATTTTCACAAAGAATCTCTTGGGGAACCCACGCTGAACGGCGGACGAGAAGTCGTTGCGGCAGATTGGAAGTATTCTTTTGAGCGTCTTGTGAAAATCAACTCTCCCCGAGCCTACTTTATCGACATGGTAAAAGGATATCAGGAGTTTGTGGATGGCGAGACCGAGGAGTGGGAAGGCATCAAGGTTATTGATGACCACACCCTCCAGTTCGAGCTGAGCTATCCCTTTGCTCCCTTCGTTTCCGTGCTGGCATATAATTCCTTCATGGTGGTGCCTAAGGAAGATGCGGAGCACTGGGGCAAGGATTTCAACTTCCATCCCGTGGGAACGGGAGCTTTCATCATGGAGGAGTGGCTCCACGACCAGAAGACGGTGTACAAGAAAAACCCCGACTACTGGCGCAAGGATGATGCAGGCCGGGATCTCCCCTACCTTGACGGGGTGGAGATCGTGGTTATTCCCGACAACACCGTGGCCTACGAGGAGTTTAAGAAGGGCAATCTCGATTGCTTCCCCGATTTTCCTGACGAGTATTACCTCACCGCTAAAAAGGAATTTGGGCCTCTCCTTCAGGAACGTCCCTGGATGGGAACCTACTACTACGGCTTCAACTGCCTGAAAGAACCTTTTAAGGACAACCCCAAACTTCGTCAGGCTCTGAACTATGCGGTGGATCGGGAGATGATCAACGATCTTGTCATTGAAGGCCGCTACTTCCCCGGCAAGGGGGTTCTACCTCCCGGCATGTTCGGCTACAACGAAAACCTTCAGGGCTACTCCTTCAATCCTGAAAAAGCCAAGGCTCTCATGGCGGAGGCGGGGTTCCCCGATGGATTTACCGCCCAGCTAAACGTTAATAACAATCCCCGGCATAAGGCAGTGGCGGAAGCCATTCAGGCCCAGCTCATGGATTTGGGAATCACCCTGGAGATTCAGGTTCTCGACTGGGGTGTGCATCTTGATGTGGCAGAGCGGGCAGAGACTGAGATGTTCCGTATGGGATGGGTGGTAGACTATGCGGATCCGGATAACTTCCTCTACGTGCTGCTGCACTCGGATAACTGGGGGTCTAAGGGGAATTATGCCCACTATGAGAATGTTTGCGTAGATGCTCTTCTCGAAAAAGCCCGGGTGGAGACAGATCCTGCAAAGCGGTTGCAGCTCTATCAGATGGCTGAAGAGCTCATCGTGGCAGACGCCCCCTGGGTCTTCCTCTTCCACTACACTACCAGCCTTCTTGTCCAGGACTGGGTTAAAAACATTCACCTTCCTGCCATGGGAGACTATTCCACACCTCTCTACAATGTGTGGAAAACCAAGAAATAGACTTCTCCCTTTCCGTGATTTTTTGGGGCCTGTTGGAGCATGCCTGTTCAGCAGGCCCTTTTCATAATCGAAAATGGCGTTGACCTTCCTTTGTTTCGGAGTTTTCTCTCTTCCGGAACGAGTTGGGAAATGATCTGGAGGTGCTGTAATGTTCGCCTATATACTCCGAAGACTGCTTTATACAATTCCCGTTCTCTGGGGTGTTGTGACGGTGGTCTTTATTCTTATGGCAGTGGTTCCTGGGGATCCTGCCAGGCTCATGATGGGGCAGCGGGGAGATCCTCAAACCCTGGCAAAGATTCGGGCGGATCTGGGGCTGGATCTTCCTCTGCATCAGCAGTATGTGCTCTTTTTGAAAGACGTGGCCCGAGGAGATTTCGGCAAGTCCTACAGGAATAACGAGCAGGTCACCACGGCTATTTTCGATCGTCTAGGAGCCACCTTTCGCCTTGCCGCATGGGCCATGGTGCTCGCCACTCTTGTGGGGGTTGTCGCAGGGATTGTCTCCGCTGTAAAACAATACTCTGTTTTTGACTATACTGCCATGTTCATTGCTATTTCCGGAGTAAGCGCTCCGGTTTTCTGGGTGGGGCTTCTCCTTCTTCTTGTTTTTGCCTACGGTTTCCACCTTGTTCCCGGGGTGGGATATGGTGATGGGGGATGGCAATACCTTATTCTTCCAGTAATCACTTTAGGGATTCGGCCCGCCGCCCTCATTGCGCGACTTACCCGATCCTGCATGCTGGAGGTGCTTAATCAGGATTACGTGCGCACCGCCCGGGCCAAGGGACTTTCCGAAAGAGTTGTGGTGGGACGGCATGCTCTCAAGAACGCTCTTATTCCTGTGGTAACTATCGTGGGAACCCAGATGTCCTTCCTCCTCTCCGGAGCAGTACTTACGGAGACGATTTTTGCCTGGCCCGGCATTGGACGCCTGGCGGTGGAGGCCCTTGTGGCACGAGATTTTCCCATGATACGCGGCACAGTGATATCCATGGCTCTTATCTTTCTTCTCGTTAATATCCTGGTGGATATTTCCTATGGCCTTATTGACCCTCGAGTTCGTTACGATTAGGTGATGGCATGAAAAATCCTGAAAAAAAAGTTAAGATTGCCGGCGGAAGTCTCTGGTACGAGGCATGGCTTCGCTTTCGGCGCAATAAGCTTGCCATGGCGGGGCTCTTTATGGTGATCACCATCATTCTTGTGGCGATTTTTGCGAACCTTCTTGCCCCCTATGATCCCTTTAAACAGCTCATATGGACTGAAGGGCGGGCGGCAAAACTTGCGGCTCCTTCGGCAAAGCATATCATGGGAACAGATATGTACGGGCGAGATATCCTCAGCCGTATTATGTTCGGGGCTCGCATATCCCTGCAAATAGGCATTTTTGCCACCTTGGTATCCCTTCTTATTGGCGTTCCTCTGGGAGCTGTGGCGGGGTACAAGGGGGGGTGGGTGGACGATTTTATATCCTGGATCATCAACGTGGTTTTTGCTTTTCCCTTTCTACTCTTTGTTCTAGCGGTGGTGGCGGTCTTTCAAAATCCGAGCATGATGGTCATCTATATAGCCATTGGACTGGTAAACTGGGTTCAGATAGCCCGGGTGGTACGAGGGCAGTTCATCTCTCTTCGAGAGAGGGAATTTGTAGAGGCTGCGAAGGCTCTTGGCATGCCCACATGGAGAATCATCTTCGTACACATTCTGCCCAATGCCATAGCTCCCGTCATCGTTCAGGCAACTTTGGGCATGGGATCCATTATCATGATTGAGGCGGGACTGGCCTTTCTTGGTTTTGGTGCCCAACCTCCCACCCCGAGCTGGGGGCTTATGATTTCCAACGGTCAGAAGTTTCTCGGCCAGGGGCAGTGGTGGTGGGCAGTTTTCCCGGGTTTGGCCATCATGTACACGGTGCTGGCCTTTAATTTCCTCGGGGATGGACTTAGAGACGCCCTCGATGTGCGTCTGAAGCGATAGGTGGTTGCCATGGCACTTGTGGAATTGAAAAGTTTGCGCACCTTTTTTGATACCGACCGGGGACTGATTCGAGCGGTGGATGGGGTCTCCTTCTCCATTAAAGCGGGGGAAACTCTCGGGGTTGTGGGAGAGTCGGGATGCGGCAAGAGTGTAACAGCTCTTTCCATCATGAGGTTGGTACATAAGCCGGTAGGACGTATTGCGGGGGGAGAAATCCTCTTTGAAGGAGAGGATCTTCTCAAAAAATCAGAACGAGAAATGCGTTCCGTTCGAGGCAACCACATCTCCATGATTTTTCAGGAACCCATGACAAGCCTCAATCCTGTGTACACGGTGGGATTTCAGATCATGGAACCCCTCATGCTTCATCAAAAATTAGGATCTGATGAGGCTCGGAAGAGGGCGGTGGAGATGCTTGATGTGGTAGGTATCCCCAATGCTTCCCGAAGGGTGAATGAGTATCCTCACCAGCTTTCGGGAGGACAGAGGCAGAGGGCTATGATCGCCATGGCTCTTGCCTGTAACCCCTCTCTCCTCATTGCAGATGAACCTACCACTGCTCTGGATGTGACGGTACAGGCCCAGATTCTGGATCTCATGGTGAACCTAAAAAAAGAATTTGGTTCATCTATCATGTTTATTACCCACGATCTCGGAGTTATTGCAGAGACTGCTCAGCATGTGGTGGTGATGTATGCGGGAAAAGCAGTGGAAGAAGCTCCGGTAATACCGCTTTTCAAGGACTCGCAACATCCTTACACTCAGGGGCTTTTGCGCTCCATACCAAATATCCGGGAGGATCGAGAGCGCCTTGAGGTTATTCCCGGGGTGGTTCCGAATCCTCTTGACTTTCCTCCGGGATGTCGTTTCCATAACCGGTGTCCCGAATGTTTTACCAAGTGCACCCAGGAAGAACCCCCCCTCTATGTTTTTGAGGACGGAAGGAAATGTCGGTGCTGGCTCTACGAGAGGGATTCCCGGAAGGTGGGTGAGATTCTTGATTAAACCAGGAAGTGAATATCTTACTGTATGTAATCTCAAAAAATACTTTCCCATCAAGAAAGGGATTTTCCGCCGTGCAGTGGCGCATGTTCGAGCTGTGGACGATGTCTCCTTTTTCGTGAAGGAGCAGGAAACTCTGGGGCTTGTGGGAGAGTCTGGATGCGGTAAGAGTACCACGGGGCGGAGCCTTTTGCATCTGCTACGCCCCACCGAGGGAAGCATCCATTTTCGAGGAGAAGATGTGGCAGAACTTCTCGCAAAAAATCCCGGAAAAATGCGGCAGAATATGCAAATTATCTTTCAAGACCCCTACGGAAGCCTCAATCCTCGAAGGACTGTACGGGATATCGTGGGGGAAGCGGTGCGTTATTACGGCCTTTGCAAAAAAAACGAGCTGGATGATTATGTGGTGGAGATTCTCGAGAAATGTGGGCTTCGTTCGGAACACCGCTTTCGGTATCCCCACGAGTTTTCAGGAGGTCAAAGGCAGCGCATCGGGGTGGCCCGGGCTTTGGCGGTAAAGCCTCAGTTCGTGGTCTGTGACGAGCCGGTTTCCGCACTGGATGTTTCCATCCAAAGCCAGGTACTAAACCTTCTTAAAGATCTCCAGAAGGACATGAACCTTACCTATCTCTTTATATCCCACGATCTCTCGGTGGTACGTCATATTTCCGATCGCATCGCAGTGATGTATCTCGGAAAGATGGTGGAGCTGGCAGAAAAGAGAGATTTCTTTGCTCGCCCGCTGCATCCTTATACGGAGGCTCTCCTCTCTTCAATCCCCGAACCGGATCCCGAGGCGGTAAAGAAGCGAATCCTTCTGGAAGGGGACGTGCCATCTCCCATCAATCCTCCCTCGGGATGCCGTTTTCACACCCGCTGTCCCAGGGCTATGGAGCGGTGCTCCCGGGAAACTCCGGAGTTTCGGGATGTGGGAAATGAGCATTTTGTAGCTTGCTTCCTTTACCAAAAAGACTAATGGTGTAAAATATCCTCGCCAAGGGATTCTTTTTCGCAAAAAAACATCTCTGAAAGGGGAGATTCTTTTTGAAGGTTATAGGTTTTTGCAACCTCAAGGGAGGCGTGGGGAAAACTACGGCGTGCCAGAATATAGCGGTGGCCCTCGCTTCACAAGGGCTTCGGGTGGCTATACTTGATATGGATCCCCAGAGCAATCTTTCCACGGGTTGCGGTATAACCCTTCAGGAATCTCAACGATATATTTACGACTTTCTTATCGGAGAGGCGGGGCTGTTTGATGTGGCGGTAGAGCGGGAGGGGGTGCTCGTAGTTCCGAGCAGTCTGGATCTTGCCATTATGGAGATGCAGCTGGAGAGTGAGCCCGGAAGAGATCTGCTTTTGAAATCCGCTCTGGAGCCTCTTCTTGCAGAAAATTCTCTTGATTACCTTCTCTGTGACTGTCCTCCCCAGCTCGGTCTCTTTACCCGGAATGTTCTCGCAGCTGTGGAGAGCCTTTTTGTCCCTATGGAGAGCGAATTTTATAGCCTTGCAGGACTCCGACTCCTCACCAAAACGGTGGAGCTTTTCCGAAAACGTCTCAACAAGAAACTTGTGATCGGTGGAGTAGCTCTTACCAGGCATAATCCAAAAATTGTGGTGAATCGCCAGGTGGAAAAGGAGGCACGAAACTTTTTCGGAGATGTTTTTTTCCGGCGTTTTATCCGGCAGAACATCAGTCTTGTGGAAGCGGGAAGTGCGGGGGTATCCATCTTCGGCTACGACAGCGGAAGCAAAGGTGCCCGGGATTACTTAAGGCTCTCGGAGGAATTCCTGGAGAAGTTCGGAGGTCCCCATGGCTAAGCGAAAAAAGAGGCCCAGCCTGGAAAACTACCTCTCCACAGGAAAGGTACATTGGGAAGACGGTTCTTCCTTAATAGAAAAAAATGCGGCAACCTCGGGAGAAGAATCTCTACCCGTTGAACCCGTTTTGAGAGAGAGCCTTTCAGAAAAAGAGCTTCTTTTTCTCTCCATGCTTGAGGATGCCGAGAAGCCCCATTGGGAATTCCGTTTTCGGAGAGGGGAGGTTCTTTTTTCCTCCCTTCAGGTTATGGAGGAACGCCAGGCTTTTGTGGATGGCAAAAGGGGGGAGCTTTTCAAGTTACGTCGAAGAAAGTCTTCTCTTGAAAAGATTGAAGAGGAAAAGGATATTGCCTTTCCCCTTCTTGCCCTTGTGGAGGTTATGGGAAACACCCTTTACGTGCGGTGCAATCACGTAAAGTAAAGTCAAGTCAAGTCAAGAAAAAATAGGTGAAAGGCTTTTTCGTAAAAAGCCTTTCACCTATTTAAAACCACATTTCCGCCACTTCTTGTTTTTTATCTCTCAGGGCAATGAACCTTGTAGCCCACTCCCCGAACGGTTACGACGTATCTGTCCATATCCCACGGACGGAGGCGATCCCGAAGGTACTTTACGTGCACATCCACTACATTACTGGTCCCGTCATACTCTTTTTTCCAAACTTTGTTGATAATTTGCTCTCGGGTAAAGACCTGATTCTCGTTCTTGAGAAGAAGCTCAAGGATGTCAAACTCTCTCCGTCGTAATGTCACAGGCTCTCCGCTGGCCCGGCACTCCCGGGCTACGGGATCCAGTTCAAGGCTTCCGCACTGTAACACCGAACGACTCTGATTTGTGCTTCGCCGTATCACAGCATTTACCCTTGCCACAAGTTCCCCGAAATCGAAGGGTTTTGTCATATAGTCATCAGCGCCCTTGTGAAGCCCCTTGATTTTGTCATCAACACTCTCCCGCTCAGACAAAATAATGATGGGCACATGATTATTCTTTTCCCGAAGAGTCGTAATAGCCTCAAGGCCATCCATGTCGGAAAGAACAGTTTCGATTATCACACAAGCATAATCGTTGCGCTTTGCCATCTCAAGGCACTCTTGGCCGGTTTTGGCAATTTCCACGGAGAAATCTTCCTCCAGGAAATGTTCTTTCAAAATTCCCGCAAGATCTTTGTTATCTTCAACTACTAATATTTTCACGATCTTCTCTCCCTTCATTCTACCCTTTGTTATGTCAGAACAAAGGGCAACACAATCCCAAGCTATAGATTGCATTTAATCACAAAAGGGGTGAGATGTCGAGTGCAATATTACTGATCCCTCTGATTTTGATTGAAAAAGGGAAAAAAGCCTTTCGCCGGTGTGAGTATGGTGAATTTCGAAAAGTCCATCACACGTTTTACAGATTTTTTTTGTGCGACCAGTCGCCTTCACGGTTCCCCCTTTTTTCTTTAAAGAGTCTTTTCTGAGATCCATTGAGAAATCATCCTGTAAGCTATGCTCCCGCTCCGGGGAAGATTTGGTAAATCTTCCGGAGAGAACCAGTCTGCTGCAATGATTTCCTTGTTGTCCACTCGTATGTCTCCCTCTTCCCATTGGGCACTAAACCCAACCATGAGGGAGTCTGGGAAGGGCCAAGGCTGGCTTCCTAAATAGGCAATGTTTTTTACAGATATTCCCACTTCTTCCTGAATCTCTCTTCTTACCGTATCTTCCAGAGATTCCCCGGGTTCCACAAATCCTGCTATGAGACTATGCATTTTTCCGGGAAATCGAGCATTTCTTGCGAGAAGAATGGTATCATCCTTCTCTATACGTACAATGACTGCCGGAGCAATTTGAGGATAAAAGACACTTTCGCACCTAGGGCATTTTCGCGCATGTTCTTCTTCCTCCAGGGGAACGGTAGAAGTTCCACAGACCCCACAGAAGCATGTTCGTTTTTGCCAGTGTCGAAGATGTGTTATTTTAGTGGCTAGGGAAAAGAGATCATATCCATAGAGAGTTGCTGCGTCCCGAAGATCCACAAGGTGCATGGAGTCCTGCGGAAGTTCTTCCGGCGGCAAGGAGACTTCGCTCCAGTAGAGTCCATACTCTTGGTGTGTGCCACCGTAATGCCAGAAATATTCCTTCTCGATCTTTTTTCTTTCGTAAAGCTCCACAAGTCCTTCCGCAAATTTTTCTTCTCTTCTAGGAAGCAGGATATGATTTTCCGAGAAAAGGAATCCTAAAGGTTTTTTGTATTTCATCAAAAACACGCTCCTCCTTTATTTGCCTGGAATATGCCGCTTTTTGTGTCTGTGAAAAGCTTTCTCTGTAAAAGTGCGCTCATCCTATCTTCCCTGAATCTAGATATTTTTGAGCAAAGGGCAGAAAAACGGTGGAAATTTCTCAAACCTCTTGGTCTTTTCAGCCATAATTGAGTTCCGCCATGGTATCATGAAAACCTTGAGGTGTAAGAGAGCTCCTTACATGTTCGGAGTTTTCGGTCTCTTTTTTCGAACCTTGAGTTCAGACAGGAGCAACGTCACGCTTTTTCTAGTGGGCTGTTCCACGTTATAGTGTGCCCTTGGATGGGAGCCTCCGCTTGTG
>NPIG01000373.1_pt1 | contig 39336 bp, 21 predicted proteins | sample 8637441 | NCBI WGS metagenome assembly NPIG01 (sample SAMN07420675, study PRJNA396082) | bioreactor metagenome | isolation source: sample BR6 brine-fed electro-methanogenic bioreactor BR | place: Japan: Kochi | collected 2016-06-14
GGTCACGGATCGCACACCGGCCTGCGCCGCTCACATGGAGTCCGCTCCCGGCACTAGCGTGATTCCCAACGGGCCGACCGGACGAGGGCCCCGGGGCCAAACGCGCAACCCCGGGCCGACAACCGGGCGAAACCGCCGGCCGCGGCACAACGCCGCCACCGGCTACGGAGAATCCCCATGCCCGCCGCGGCAAAAAAACGAAGCCATTTTACGCAACGCCATTTTCCCAACTGGCGCTGCCGCCAACGCGGTTTTCGCCCCAAAGCGCGCGCAAAAAAAACGCAAAAACGAAGCCATTTTGAAGCGTATGTTGAATTGCCCAACCGGCCCAGACGTGATAGACCGACCTTGCCCGCCCATCGGCCGGCGAGCGATTTTCGCGCCCCTGTCTGCGGGCACGGCCCGCCCTACGTGGGGCACGTTGACCAAGTGGACAGAACTGCGCTCAAACGGCAGGCGCCATCCGCCCATGCTTTGGGTTGCAGCGAGGCCATGATCAAATGGGCCGGCCTATTCGTACAGCAGGGTCATGATCGAATGCGCCGGGCTCTTCAGGGGCGCCTGCCGCTGGCCGTCGGCCAGGGTGAACGGGACGTTTTGATCGCTGCGGTTCATCACCACCACGGCCTTTCCGCCGTCGCGGTTGCGGAACGCCGTGACTTCGAGCACGGACTGCGAGGCCTGCGACCCGATCCGCATCGCGCCGGGGCGGATGTACTTGCTGAAATGCCCCAGGTAGTAGTAGGAGTTTTCGTAGTACAGCCGGTCGCGCACGGTGTCGGCGATAATGGGCGCGTCACACAGGTTGTTCACGTGGTTGGGCCCGCCGCGCTCATCGAGGACCATGTTCCAGTCGGTCCATCCGACGGTCCAGTTGTTCAGATCGCCGATGATGTCGTGGCCGTAGCGCTCCCCCACCGCCCAGGAGTTGAGGTGCACCCCGCCCTCCTGGCACCCCTCGGTGAAGAGCAGCTTCTTGTCCGGGAAGGCCTTGTGCACCTTGGCGAGGTGGTCGAACTGGTCGCCGGAGTACCAGTGGAAACCCACGCCCCAGACGTACTTGGCCGCCTCCGGGTCGGAGAGGATCGGCGCCGCCCGTTCGAAGATGATGTCCTTGTTGTGGTCCCAGACGATGATGTTGACGTCGGCGAGCCCGTGTTTGTGCAGGGTCGGGCCCAGGTGATCGCGGACGAAGTCGCGCTCCTGCTGGGCGGAGTAGATGCACGAGTCCCAGGTCTGCACGGCCGCCGGCTCGTTCTGCACGGTCACGCCCCAGATGTCGATGCCCTCGGCCGCGTAGGCCTTGATGTACTTGGCGAAGTACAGGGCCCACGCCGGGTAGCACTCGCGTTTCAACTCGCCGCCGTAGTTCATCTGCCCGCTGGTCTTCATCCACGCCGGCGGGCTCCACGGCGAAGCGTAGATGCGGAAATCCGCGCCGGGGACGGCCATCGCGTCCTTGATCAAGGGGATCAGCCAGCGGCGGTCGCGGCTGATGTCGAAGTGCTTCAGCTCCATGTCGCCGGGCACTTCGTTGTAGGCGTAGTTGCCCAGGGAGAAGTCGCAACTGTTGATATGGGTGCGGCAGAGGGTGTAGCCGATGCCCTTATCCGGATGGAAGTAGGCGGTGAGCGCCTCCGCCCGCCGCTCGGGGCTCATGCGCGCGAGGGTGTAGGCGGCGGCCTCGGTGAATGCCCCGCCGAAGCCCACGATGCTCTGGAAGGTCTGCTCGTCGTCGATGGTCACCGTCGCCCCCGCGGGCCGATCGGCGGCGCCGAAGGGCGCCGGGGCCTGTTCGGACAGTCGATCGTCAGTGTCCTTCGCCGTCAGCACCACCCGGATGGCGCTGGTCTTGCCCGCCGGCTCCGCCGCCCGCGTCGCCGGGCCCGTCCAGGCCGAAAGGCCGGTCAACATGCTCATCACAATCGCCGTTCGCGTCTTCATGGTGAATTTCCAATATGCGTCGGTTCAGCGCGGCAAGCCGCGCGACCTGGTTTCGATCAATCGGCGCCGGCAGGCATGGGCCGGCGCCCGGTGCTCCCTTTAATCGGCCGGCGTCACCTCGATGTAGTTCAGATTGAACCCGTCGTTCTCGACGAACATCCGCATGATCTGCCGCCCGGCCGACAGCTCCACGCCGCGCACCACCAGGTCAGTCCAGTTCTGCCAGTCGCCGGTGTTGGGCGCCACCAGGCTGCCGGTGACGTTGCGGCCGTCGAATTCGAGATGGAACCGCGCGGTGTCGTTCGGCGAGGCCACGCGGCAACGGATGTCGTACTTGCCGGTCCGGGCCACGTCGACCGTGTACTGCGTCCACTCGTTGTCGATCATCCAGCAGAGGTTCACCCCGCCCTCGCGGCAATCCTGGAGGTCGACGGGGGTCCGGCGGTAGGCCCCGCCGTGGTTGACCTCGTCCACGTCGAAGTAGGATTCGCCCTTGACGCTGGCGTCGAAGTCTTCGGCTTCCACCTTGCCAGGCAGGGCGATCGGTTCGCCATGATAGGGTGTCGGCGGGCAGCCGATGCCGCGCTCGATGTCGACGCTGTCGGCACTGGCATAGCCGACCGCGTCCAGGGCTCGCACGACGAGGTGATAGCAGCCGTCGGGGGCGTCCCACTCGAAGCGGTAGGGCCGTTCGTCGTCGACGCCGAGCAAGGTCTTGCCGTTGTAGAATTCCACCTTGACCGGGTCGTCGTCGGGATCGCTGGCGTGCGCCTTGATCACCACCGGCTGGTCCTTGCCGATCTTCGCGCCGTCGGCCGGTGCGGTGAGCTTGATCCGCGGCGCGCGGTTGCCCTCGGCCTGGTGGACCCGAATCCAGTCGACGGCCATCTCCTGGGGCCAGTCGACCTTGGCCGGGTCGACGCCCTCGCGGACGGCCACGCCGAGCATGAGGTAGAACGGCTGGTCGAAAGGCGCCGGGTACGGCGCGTTGGCGCTCGACCACTGATTGATCACCGCGTACGTCTCGCCGTCGACGGACCAGCGCAGTTCGTACGGCTGCCACTCCAGGCCGAATACGTGGTATTCACCATCGAGCACGGTCGGACCTTCGTAGAGATTCGTGATGTGCTCGTGGTCGGGTCCGGAGCCGCCGCAGTACACGCCGGAGCGGACCTCCGCGCCGCGAACGTCGAGCAGGTAGATCTCCCCGCTGGCGCCCCAGCCGCCGTAGGTCAGTTCATCCGGCAGCAGCCAGATCTTGGCCTGCACGCCTTCGGCATGGGGCAGTTTGACGCGTGCCTCGATCCGGCCGTAGCGGAACTGCTGCTTGCCGTAGCTGCTCAGCCGGGCGGAGGTGAAGTCGGCGAGGTCGTAGTCCTCGTGCCGGGCGGAGATGATCAGCCGGCCGTTCTCGATCCGGGCGTTCTCCGGGCGGGCGGTGTAGGCGCTCAGTTCGCGGGCGTCGCTGGCCACGCCGAAGTACACTTCGTGCTTGAAGTTCCGGGCGTCGACGGCGGCGGCGTCGAACTCCTCCGACCAGACCAGCTTGTACTCTGCGCTTGCCCGGCCGGCGCCGCACAAGAGGGTCAACACGCCCAACACCCGCACCCATCGTTGCATGATCTCTGCTCCGTAACTCTCGGGGTTCAACTGCCCGGCGCCTCGCCACGGCGTCGCCGCCGTGTGCAGGGCGCGCCCTTGCCCGCCGCGCGGTCGCGCGGACGGGGCCTTATTCGAAGTGGATATCATCCACCAGGTACGATCCCAGGACGTACGCGCCGTCGGCGTCGCGCGGGTTCCACACGCCCAGCACGACCAGTTGCGACCAGTTCACCTCGGCCATGCCCGCCAGCGGCACGGTGTAGCGCCGCCATCCGCCGTCCGCCTGTTCATATGGGAATGCCATCAGGTCGACGACTTGCGTGCGGGCGTCGGCGCTTTCGGCCTTCAGCTCCATCTGGCGCACGTCCGCGGGCGCCTTCACCCCCACGACCAGGCGGCTGTAGCGGGCCGCATTGTAGGGATCGAAGCGGAAGTACAGCCCGCCCCAGTCGGGCGCCTGGTACTCGAAGCGCAGCGCGGCCGGCCCGTCGAGCCGATCCCCCGTGGATTCTGTGGGTGTTTCTCCAACGCCCGGGCCGAACGCCAGGATGGTTCCGCTCTCCACGCCGTGGCCGTAGCGGGCGCGGAACGCGATGCCCAGGTCCAGGCCGCTTTCGCCCGGCAGCTTGTCGGGGTAGCTCGGCGACGTCGGCCCGTCGGGCTTCAAATCCGGATAAAGTTTTTGCATCACCGGCTTGGCCTTGCGGTCCACGGAGAACAGGCCCCAGTGCCCCTCGGTGCCGGTTCCCTTCCACGGTTCGTCGAAGGCCTCGAAGACGAAGACGGTGATGCCGTTCTTTTTCGCCCAGGCGGTGAGGTCCTGGTAGTAGCGCAGTTGCTTCTGCTCGTCGCCGGCGCGGGGCACGTGGTGCACCCCCTCGGTGTAGGTCGACCACCCGGCCTCTCCGATGACAATGGGCTTGCCCGGCAGGGCCCGGCGGACGCTTTCGTAGTTTTCGATGGTGAAGGGCATGGCCCGGTGGATGTCCTGCCGCTCCCAGAGGGGATAGGTGTGGATGGTGATGAAGTCGACGACCTCGGCGAGTTTTTCCCCATGGTCGCGCCACCAGGCGTAGTTGTCGGCCACGGTCACCGGAACCTTGACCGCCTGCTTCACCTGGCGCACGTAGTGCAGCACGCGCTCCTCCGGCACCGGGTGCATGGTCCAGTTGATCAGGATTTCGTTGCCGACGTTGACCGCGATGATGATGTCCGGGTAGGCGTTGGTCAGGCGGATCAGTTCGGCCACCTGCTGCGCGTTGCGGGCTTCGTTGCCCGGCTCCTTGCTGAGCCAGGCGCCGAGCATCATCTTGAGGTCGATGTCGTGCTCGCGGATGACTTCAAGCGTGCGTTCAGCAAACGTGTCCGCGCCGTACAGCCGGATGAGCTTCCAGTTCTTTTCCAGGATGCGCAGGTCTTCCAGAATCTGCGCCTTGCTGGGATGGACGCCGGCGTCCGGGCTCTGACCCGCGCGGTAGCCGGAGTAGGAAATGGCGTTGCCCAGCCACTTGCCGCTGAGCAGGTCGGTCGGTTTGATTTCGTCGCCGACAACCTGCGCGGCGCACGCCGCGGCAAGAACAGCGATCACCCTGATCCAGTGTTTGCGCGTCTGCTTCATAATCCGCCTCTTTCGTTTTCGCGCCGGCCGCGGCCGACCGGTCGGACCGCGAGACCCTCGGCGCCGGGCCCACAGGTCAACGCAACTCCACCCGCACTTCGTGAACGGCCTGGGGATCGAGCGCCGCCAGTGTGCTGCGCGGCACGACGGCGGTATCGCCCTGCACCCGGTAGTGCTCGGCCGCGCCGGCGATGCGCACCGCGGCGATCGCGTACGCCCCGGCCGACATGCCCTCCGGGTTGTGATACACCACGCGCAGGCGCCGATCCGCGAAGGTCAGCTCGATCACCGCCTCGTGGTCGGCATTAAACTGCGCGGCAACCAGGCCGGGCCGCAGATGCAGGTCGCCGCGGCGTCCGCAAACGCCGAACGCCTGCGTCACCAGGGTCAGCAGGTACCAGCTCGCCGAGCCGGTGAGATAGCTATACATGCCGCGTCCGCGGGGGTTGATGTACTCCGGAATGCCGGGATAGATCCGGGCCGTGGGGAAATCCATACTCCGGCGGCAGATGGCGTCGAGGACGCGATGGCCGGCCGCCGCCCGGCCGCGGGCGTAGAGGGCATAGGCGTACATAACGGCCATGTGGCAGAACATGGCGCCGTTTTCCTTGTGGCCGTAGGCGTAGCCATAGCAGCGGCCCATGTTCATGAGCACGTCGCCGAAGTCGGTGTTCAGGCGGCAACCGCCGACGCGTTCGTCCCAGAGGTGATGGTCCACGCTGCGGATGACGTCGTCGACCTGTTCGTCGGTGGCGGCGCCGCTGAGCACGGAGAATACCTGGCCGGGGAGGGTCATGCGGATTCGGCCGTCGCGCTTGCCTTCGAGCTGGGCGCCGTCGTTATCGTAGTAGCCGTTGAACCAGCCGTGGCCGGCGTCGTCGGTCACCCATTCCTGCTCGCGGACGTGGGTGAGGATCCACTCGCCTTTTTTGCGCAGGTCGGCGGCCAGCTCGGCCGGGTCGACGTCGATCCGTTCGCCGCTGATGGTGTGGACGCAGGTGTCGAGGAACTGCCGCAGACGCGCCTGCTTTTGCTTGGGCGCGGCGTAGTCCACCGGTTTGCTGAGGGTGTCGAGCAGCAGCCGACACTCGGCCGCGAGCTTCAGCGACTTGACGCCGCGCTCTGCGGCGAGCTCGGATACCAGTGCGCTCAAAGTCACAAGCTGCATGCCGTAGAGCGAGGAGAAGGCAACGCTTTCGCCCTGGTCGGCGGCCATGTCCAGGCCGTCGTTCCAGTCGGCGCCCTCGATGCGGATATTGTTGTGCGGTCCCACGTTGAAGAACGCGGTGAGGTGCTGGATAAGCAGGTGCTCGAGCACCGTGCCGCGATACGGGCCGCCGCGGTTCGTACGCAGGATGGCGCCCTGCTCGGCGTGCCAGTGGCGGTCGTGGGCGCCGCAACGCTCCACGTGCATATCCTTGAAATACCCTTGCTCTTCAAGCAGAAAGTCGAGGTCGCCGGACTGGTCGATGTAGAGCCGGGTGGCCAGCAGCGGCCAGGCGCCGTGGTCCATCCACACGCGGGAGATGTTGTTGCGGTCGGCGACGAACTCGCCGGGTGCGTTGCCGATGATGGTGGCGTTGCTGCCGTCGAAGCGTACGCCGGCGAAGTTGTTGAGCAGCAGACCGCGGACGTCCTGCTGTTCCATGAGCAGCAACGCCAGGCAATCCTGCCAGAGGTCGCGCCATCCGCGGCCGCCCCGGCCGTAGTCGTGATAGGGCAAGAACGAGCAGCCGTAGATCCGCCGCAGAATGGGCTGCACGGACACCCAGCGGAACCAGCGGTCGAAGAGCTCGTTGCCGGTGTGAATGCGCACCGCGTCGAGCTTGTTTTTCCAATAGGCCCGGGTCTGTTCGAGCGCGTCGGCGAAGCCGTCGGCGGAAAGCTGGGGCAGGAGCGCGTCGTGGGCCTGGTCCGGACGGACGCTGAGCGCCAGGCGATAGCTCGCGGATGCGCCGGGCGGCAGGGTTATGGTGGCGAAACGCAAACCGCCCAGGGCTTCATAGCCGTCGAAGTTTGCGCCGGTGGAGACGTCGGCCGGACGGTTCTGCACGACCGCCGCCGGCCAATCCAGGCTGCCCCCTTCGCCGACGAAATCCTCCACTACCGGGAAAAAGCCTACGGGCGGCTCGCCGGCGTCATCGAGGCCCTGCACGGCGTAGGACAGGCAGTTGGGCGTGTGGCCGCGTTCGTCGAAGGAGAGCGTGGGCTGCACGACGACGCCGGTACGGGTCGTGTGGATGCGGTGCAGCAGGCTGGTGACGTGGCGGTGGTCGCGGACGTTGTCGGCGGAGCGGGCGAACAGGGGGATGGCGGCCGTCGGCGTGATGCGCAGATCCTCAGTGGAGATGTTGCGAATGACGACTTCCATGAGTTCTTCGTGTCCGCCACGGGCAGGCACGAAGCTGGTGACCTCGGCCTGGACGCCGAGGGCCCGGTTGCGGCGGGTGACGCGGTGCCAGAGGATGCCGGCCTCCAGAGTCACTTCGTCCGCCAGTTCGTGGTCGAGTTTTTCGGCACGCTGGCGGGCGGAGGCGCCGGCGACCGACCATGGGCAGCGGCCGTCGATGTTGATCCAGAAGTTGCGCCCGTAGCGGGCGTGCTGCAAATCCTCGACGGTGGCGGGGGCGAGCAGGAAGGCGTTTTGCCCGACCTTGGCGTCGCCTTGCAACTCGGCGGTGATGGCGGACATCATGCCGGCCTCATTGGCCAGCGGAAAGTAGAGATAGCTGGTGCGCTGCGGATGCGGCAGGACGAAGGCGCCTTCGTCATCGACGAAGGTCCAGCCTTCAGGACCGGTCGGCGACTCGGTGACGATGGATTGCGTGATGTGCTTCTCGCTTCGCATGACAGAAACCTGTGCGGCGCGCCGTGGTCGGACGGATCAGCCGCGGCTCCCCCAGTATACGTCCAAGGCCTTCACCGCCCGCTGGCGGATGCGTGCCGCCCATGGCGAGGCGATGCGGCCGCCGGCCAATTCGACGGGATCGCCGTCGCCGGGATGGATGATGACGCGCTGCACCGCTGTGGCGTCGTCGAAAAGATCCGTTCGCGCCGGATGGTGATACGTCACCGGCACTTTGCCCAGGAAGGTGAAACGCAGCGTGCCGTCGTCCTTGAACAGCCAACCGGGCAGCGCCGGGGCGAAGTTCAGCACGAGTTCCCCGTCTTCCAGCTTGAAAGGCCGCGGTCCGACGGTAACCAGGTTCCACATGTGGATGAATTCGGCCGTCGAGCCGGACAATCGCGCCACGAAGCCACGCCCATGCAGCGCGGTGTCGGGATGGGCGCTGCTGACGATGAAGCTGGAATTCTCCAGGATGCTGCGTCCGTAGACGTCGGGATTCATGAAGGGCACGAGCCCGCGCCGGGCCTCGGCCCAGAACTCCGCCGCCAGCCCCGCCTGCAACAGGGCCAGCAGGTACTTGTAGTGCATGTGCAGAAAGACCGATTCGTTCTCCAGCCAGCCCGGCGTGTAGGCGCGAGTGCGTCCGATGTGCACGGGTTCGTCGGCCAGGGACGCGTTGACCTTGTACATGCCGAGCTTGGCGTCGTAGAGGCCGCTGGCCTGCACCTGCTCGTGCAGGGTGCGGGCAACTTCCGCGGGCGCGGACCGCACGGCCTTGACGGCGCCTTCCAGATACAGCGGCAACGCTCGGGAGCCAAAGGCCTCCACGTGCACGAACCGCTGGCCTTTGTCGTTGCGCAGGGCGTCGCCGCGCTCGTCCGTCAGGACGCGCCAGTGGGTCGGCTCGTGGACGAGGTAGGTCGGCGGGAGGCCGCCGGTCAGTTTCTTTGCTTTTTCCAGACCGGCTTCGATTCGCGCGTGCCAGGCTGCAAGCAGGGGCGTCAACTCGGCGAGGGCGACGCTGACGTCGGCTCCGGAGAAGCCGAACTTCGTGCGGGCGCGGTAGTCCTCCCGCAGCGTGCTGATTTTATCCCAATAGGCGAACTCATCGCCATGCTCGGACAGACTGGTGATTTCTTCCGTCAAGGCGCGGGCCAGGGTCCCGACCTCCTCCGGAAGGCTGACGACGCGCTCCGGCTGGTCTGCCGCCAGGCGGCGCAGCAGATCGACCAGGCGGCGCAGCTCGAACGTCTCCGAGAGGGACGAGCCGAAGAGGCCCGGAAGGCCGTTGAGAGCGTCGCACCATCCGGGTCGGCCGGCCTCCATCTCGACGCCGATGCCACTCGGATCGAGCGTGGCGCACTTCACCGCGCCCAGCCCCAACAGCTTGGCGAACAAGGTGGTGCGATACACGGCGCCGGCCCCGTGGTCGCCGCGCATGACCTGGGCGCGTTCGGTGCGGGCGGCGATGCGCGCGGCTTTTTCGACATCCTGCACCACCGTGCCGTACTGGCGCACGGCGTCGCCCGCTTCCACGTAGCGCCGGCCGCGCGGCGGGACAATGGCCGCACTGTCGTAATAGGTGAACGCCTTCTCGAAGAACAGCGCCGCGGCGCGGTCGGGGTAGATGCCCAGATAGCTGTCGATCAGGTCCAGGTTGTAGGCCCAGTGGTCGACCCAGTAGCCCTCATGGAAAACCGCCTGCGGCTCCTCGTCAGCGCAGCGGATCAACATTCCCACCAAGTCCTCGCGCGCGATCTGCAAGGGAATGTCACGCTCGTCGACGAAGTTGAGCAACCGGCCCAGGGTGAAAGGCCGGGAAAGGCGCGCCCGCAGGTCGGGATGCTCGCCGGCGGCCGCGAGCACGGCGTCGCGACCCGCCTCGTCGAGGCGCAACTGCGGCGCGCGCAACTCGAGCGGGTTGTAGCCGTCGGCCTGGATCAGGTTGACGAAGGTCTCGATGGTGTGGGCGTCAATATCCGGTTCGATCGCCACGTCGCTGCGGCGGTTCTGGTTCACGTCCCGGTAGGCCCCGTTGCCTTGCGACCAGTACTCCGCCGGGACGGTGAAGAAGTTGTAGTCGCGCTCCAGATCGCCGTGGCGACGGGAGTAGACGTACTGCACGCGCGGACCGTCCTTGCCCGGCAGGATCATGGGGAAACCGCCACGCAGCACATTATCCAAGAAGTTCTGCCGGAGGTAGCGGTCCAGTGGATCACTCGCCGTTTCGGCCGCGACCGCGTCAGTCAGCGACTGGGCCAGGGCGACTGCTTCGGCGTGCTTGCGCTCGAAGTAAGCGGGGGCGGCGAGCTCCGCCGCCCGGCGGTTGATCATCTCCACTCTGCCCACGTGGCCAACGAGACCGTACACGGTAAGCGCGGCATCCGGAGCAAGCTCGAAGGGCGTCCCGAAAAAGCCGCAGGGGATGCGCCCGGCCGACCCTTGCGGCCGGCGGTGCAGCGTGGGCAGATCGGCGTCGATGAAGCCTTGCGGCCAGGTGAGCGCCTTGTTGGCGCCGAAGACGACCTCGGGATCGACGATGGGCCACAGCGGCGTGGGATCGGCATCGGCGAAGCAGAGGTAGAAGTGACCGGCCTCGCGTTCCTCAACTTCGGGCCGGTCCTCGATCGACGTCGCGACCCGGTAGAACGGCGTCCGCGCTTCCAGGTTCTCCACGCCCATCCAGGCGGTGACGGTGTTGCCCATCTCCTTCAGCAGCCAGTTGGACACGCCGAAGGGGATGATCGCCGGGAGGCCGTCGAGCAGTTCGCCCGCCAGGGTCTGCTTGCCGGTGTTGCGGATGACGAGCTTGCGCACCAGCCCGGCGAAGCGTTCCTGGGGAAGCACGAAGTAGGTCACCTCGGTCTGCACGCCGGTGGCTGGGTCGGTTTCGATGAGCTGGAGGTCATTGAGGCCGATGCGCATTTGCGTGCGGCGCTCGGCCCGTGGCGTCAGCGCGCCGAAGGGTTCGAGCAGGTCGGTCGTTTTGCCGGCGCCGGACAGCTTCAAGAAGGTGCGAAAGCCGGTGAGCGAGACGGCCTGATAGGCCTTGTTGGCCGGTTGGAATTCGACGATGGCGCCGTTCTTGCTTTCGACGCCGAAGCTGGCGAGGCCCTGGCCGCGGCTGACGTACAGCGCCCACAGTGGCACGCCGAAGGGTCCGGCGATGCCGGGCAGGAAGCTGGCGAAGGGGGGGCGCTGGTCGTAGTCGTCGATGACGTACGGTTCGGTAGCGGCCTGGGCCGCGCGTGGGGCGGTTGGACTGATCAGCTTCTGCACGTTTTCGTTCACCCTCGCGTGAGCCATCGTCGGCTGCGAACGGATTGGGTTTTGGCATCGCCGGTTTTCGTCAGGCGTCTGGACTGTCGCCGGCGCACTATGTCCCGTCCCGCCAGCATAGCAACTGTTCCCGCAACTGTTTCGGGATCACATTCTAGCCCAATCGGCCAGTGCATGTCAACGCCGTGTCGCCGACGGAGCGTCTTGTTCTGCGTCCGGTAACAACGGCACTGTCGGTGCGTCTGGCCGTGCGCCGCCGGCCGTTTCGGTGACCGGCGGACATTCGCCGCCCCTTTGCATGCGGCACGTGATCGTAGCGTACCACGCCCGTCGCCGGGGCGAAACCGGAGCGTCGATCCGGCGTGGCCGTCGGCACGCGGGATGGCGGGATTTGCGCCTCCGCGCGGCCCGGCGCACGACCCCATCCACGGGGATGGAAAACCATCCATCCTTCCGAACTCGACCGCTGGACCGGCGAATGAGGTATAAGCCTTACGCAATTGCACGGACACGCCTCTGCCGCCCCGGCCAAAAGGGTGTTTCCGCATACGCCGTCCGCGGCGCAGCCAGCGCTGGGCATGGCACTGTGCGGTTTCACTGGACACCGATGGATCCGATTTACCATTTCCCAATGCTGACTGTTTAACCGTCTCACGGCGTTGGACGATTGAGGTGCAGGCGTTCGGCACTTGCCCCGGGGGCAGGCGGCAAGCCGCCGGTCGAACCGCACAACAGCGCGGACCGCGTCCCTGCCGGTCGCCGCGCCGTCGCATCGGGCGCCGCCGAAACGATGACTTCAACGCCAGGCGAGGTCTCGACGAAGTTAGCCCCCGTAGGCGTCCGTAACCACGCGAGGTAGATCGACCCTCGCCCCACACAATGTCCATGCTGACTGGAGAACCAACGTGACTGGCAAGATGACCGTGGGAAAGCGAATCGGGCTCGGTTTCGGCCTCATCCTCCTGCTGTTGACCGCCGTCGGCAGTCTCGCCTACTTCGGCGTCCGCGGCATCGTCGCCAACGCCGAGGAGGTCATCAGCGGCAACCGCCTCGACGGCATCCTCGCCCAAAAGGAAATCGACCACCTCAATTGGGCCAACCAGGTCACCGACCTGCTCACCGATGCCTCCGTCACCACCCTCACCGTCGAAACCGATGACCACAAGTGCGGCTTCGGCCAGTGGCTCTACGGCCCGGGCCGCGACGACGCGGTCGCCGACATCCCCAGCCTCGCTCCCCTGCTCAGCCAGATGGAACAGTGCCACCACGACCTCCACACCTCCGCCCGCGACATCGGCTCCACCTTCGTCCAGGCCGATCCCGAACTCCCTACCTTCCTCGTGAACAAGGTCAACGACCATCTCAAGTGGGCCGGCAAACTCCGCGACGCCTTCCTCCAGCAGCACGACGAACTCGGCATCGAAACCGACCCCACCAAGTGCGCCCTCGGCCGGTGGATCGCCTCACCCGCCGCCCAGGCCGAGTACCAGCGTCAGGATGCCGGGTACCAGGCCGCCTGGAACGCCCTCCTCGATACCCACAACCAGTTGCACGCCTCCGCCCGCCAGATCGAAGATGCCCTCGCCTTCGAACAACTCCGCGCCGCCAATCAGGCCATCGCCGAGGTCGAGCAGCAGTGGACCCTCATCACGACCGAACTCTTCGCCGCCCTCGACGCCACCATGCGCGAAACCGTCGATCCGGCCAAGGTCGCCGCCGAGGCTGACCACGACGTCGCCGCCCTGGCCCACTGGTCCGCCATCGACATGCACCTCAACGAGCAGGTCATCCAGCCATTCCTCCTTGCCACCACCGCCGCCCAGCGCCTGCGCAGCCCCGAGGCCGGCAAGGAAGCGATCGCCACCGCCACCGCCGAGTTCCACGACCACCGCGACGCCTTCAACGCCGGCGTCACCCGGTGGCACGAACTCGCCGCCGAACTTCCCGGCCTCCAGCAACGCACCGACATCCTCACCGACCTCGCGAGCCGCTGGTCCGCCGGCGCCCAACGCTTCGAGACCGCCCTCGCCCAGCGCAACCAGGCGGCCGGCGCCATCCGCCAGGCCCGCGATACCTACGAACAGTCCACCCTCCCCCTGCTTGCCCAGACCATCGCCTCCATCGAGACCCTCCAGGCCGCAGCCCGGCACGCCCTCGCCGGCATGAACCAGGCCAGCACCATCTTCGCCCAGCGCACCCGCCCCGCCCTGGAGAAGACCCGTACCCTCCTCAACGACATCCGCGTCGAGGTCAAGAAACACGTCCTCACCGATGAGGGCATGCTCGCCGCCGCCAGCGCCACCCAACGCAACGTCACCGCCGTCTCCGCCGTCGCCATCGCCCTGGGCCTGCTCCTCGGCTTCCTCATCACCCGCTCCATCGTGCGTCCGATCAACCGCATCGTTCGCAGTCTGGGCGAGGGGTCGGCGCTGGTGGCCGAAGCTTCGTCGGCGGTGAATGCGGGGGCGGCCGACCTTGCTTCCGGCGCCAGCGAACAGGCCTCCAGCCTGGAGGAAACCTCCAGTGCACTGGAGCAGATGTCGGCGATGACCCAGACCAACGCGAGCAACGCACAGGAGGCCAACGGGCTGGTGACCCAGGCGCGAAGTGACGCCCACGCCAGCGACCAGGAGATGGTTCGGCTCAACGACGCCATGCGGGGGATCAACGAATCATCGGAGCAGATCAGCAAGATCATCAAGGTCATCGAGGAGATCGCCTTCCAGACCAACCTCCTCGCCCTCAACGCGGCGGTGGAGGCGGCCCGGGCCGGCGAGCACGGCAAGGGGTTTGCAGTGGTGGCCGACGAGGTGCGCAACCTGGCTCAGCGCGCCGCCAGCGCCGCGCGGGAGACCACCAGCCTGATCGAAGAATCGGTCAGCCGCGCCCGTGAGGGCTCGGAAGTCGCAGCCAGTTTCGGCAGCGCGCTGGCGGGCATCGTTGGGAACGTGACGGCCGCTTCGGACCTGGTCAACAACATCAGCAAGGCCTCGAGCGAGCAGGCGCAAGGGGTGAACCAGATCAACACGGCCGTCGGACAGATGGACAAGGTCACGCAACAGATTGCGGCCAGTGCGGAGGAATCGGCGTCGGCGGTGGAGGAGCTCAGCGCCCAGGCGGACGCCGTGGCCAAGACGGCCGAGGAGCTGGCCGCGTTGGTGGGGATGCACAACAACGCCGTCGACCAGAACCGAGTGGCCCACACGATCCGGGAGAACATCGCCCGCCGCCAGAGCAGCCTGCACGGCTCGGATGGGTCGCCGAAGGCGCCCGCCCGGCCGACGACCGCCCGGCCGCCCTCGCAGGATCAGTTCGTGGCCGGGGGCAGCTTCGACATGGAAGACTTCTGAGCCCCCGTCGACGACCGAGCGGACGAAACCGACCGCAGCCGGACACGAGTGGTGCAGTTGCGCGCCTGACCGGCCGACATCTAATGAGTGAGCGGGGTAATGACGGGAGGACGCGGAATTGTGGTGGTAGGCGCTTCCACGGGAGCGCCGCGGACGCATCACGTTTATCTCCAGGCGATGCCGCGGGGGTTCGCCGCGCCGATCGTGATCATCCAGCACATGCCGCACGGGCCGTTTATTGAGGGCCTGCTGCGTTATTTGCGGGACAAGGTGTCGGCGCCGGCGTCGCTGGCCAGCGACGGTGCTCGGCTGCGAGCCGGGGAGATCATCGTCGCGGAGCCCGGCACGCAGGTGCGGATCGATCGCAGCGGCGCCGGGGTGCGGGTGCGGCCAGCGGAAGGGGAGAATTTCTTCGCCCCCTCGATGGACGTGACATTCGCAAGTGCTGCGGAGGCGTACGGTCCGCGGTGCATGGCGGTGATGCTCGCCGGATTGCACGCCCATCACGACGGGCTCATCGGCTGCCAGACGGTGCGGGCGCATGGCGGGCGGGTCCTGGTGACCGACCGGGCAACCACGTCCTGCTATCACATGATCGAACATATCCGCAGGGCCCAGGCGGCCAACGCCGAAGCGGCGCTGCCTGACGTCCTCAAGGTAATCGCCCGATGGCTGGAGAGGTGACCATGCGACGCTTTCCGAACCAACTGGCCCTGGTCGTGGACGACGAACCAAGCACGCGGACGCTGCTGCGGGCCGCGCTCGAGGAGATCGGTTTCGCCGTCACGGAAGCGGTGGACGGCGCCGACGCAATCCACCAAGCCCTGCTGGCGCCGGTGGACCTGATCACCATGGACATCATGATGCCCAACGTCGACGGGCTGGACGCGATTCGGGCGCTGCGTACGGTGGATCCGGAATGCAGGATCGTCGTGGTCAGTTCATGCTGCGAGGAGGCCATCCTGACGGCGGTTCGGGAGTTGACGGTGCCGCATTTCGTACGCAAGCCGGTGCAGGTTGATGATCTTTACGCGGCCGTCGATGCCGAGTTGAGCACCGTACCCTCCGGCGCAGCGGAAGCGGAGCCCGGCGATGAGGGATGAACAACGCGGCCGATCCGATCCAACTCGCTCGGTGTACTGGGGCCTGGGCGTCTGGGCGCTGCTGATCCTGGCAGTGGGTGCGCTCATGGGTTCGGCCCCGGGGTTGCTGGCGTCGTTGATGACGGCCGGGCCAACGCCCGGTCGCAGCCTGGGGTTGCTGTTGCTCGCGCTTGGGCTGGTGTTCAGCGCCCTGGTCGTCATCACGCGCCGCGCCGCGCGGATGAATGCACGCCGCCTGATGGAGGACCAACTGCGTCTGGCGAACGGCCGGTTCCGCAGCTTCCTCGACAGCCTGAACGCGGTGGTCTACGTCGCGGACATGGCGACACACGAAGTGTTGTTCATCAACCGCCGGGCCCGCGATGTCTATGGCGAAGTTGAGGGCCGGAGCTGCTGGCAGGTTTTTCAATCGAGCCAATCGGGGCCCTGCGCATTCTGCACGAACGAGCAACTGGTGGACGCCGCGGGCCGGCCCGGCCCGCCGATGACGCGCGAGTTCCAGGACGCGGCCACGCACCGGTGGTACGAATGCCGCGACCAGGCCATCGAGTGGATCGACGGGCGCGTCGTCCGCCTGGAGATTGCCACCGACGTCACCGATCGCAAGCGCGCTGAACAGCGCGTGGTCGAGCAGAACCAGTTCTTGCACAGCGTGCTCGAGTCGCTCACGCATCCGCTGATCGTCGTCGACACCGCGACGTACGAGGTGCGGATGGCGAACCGGGCGGCCGTCATGCAGCAGGACTGCGTCACCGGCGTCAAGTGCCATCAGCTTGCCCGCAAGGGCGACCATCCCTGTAGCGGCCGGGAGCATCCCTGCCCCGTCGAGGTCATTCGCCAGACCCGCGCCCCCGCCTGCCTGCCACACAGCCACGTCGACGCCGAGGGGAGGCGCCACCACGTCGAGGTCTACGGCTACCCCATCCTCGACGCCGCCGGCGAGGTCGTCCAGGTCATCGAGTACTGGCTGGACATTACCGACCGCAAGCGCGCCGAAGAGCTTCTTCAGGAGAACAACCAGCGGCTGAAAGCCGCCCTCACCCGCGAGAAGCGCGTCGCCGCCCAGCTTGAAACCACCATGGAGCAGCTCACCGCCGCAAGCCGCCAGGCCGCCGCCGCGAACCTGGCCAAAAGCGAGTTTCTGGCCAACATGAGCCACGAGATCCGCACGCCGCTCAACGGCATCATGGGCCTGGTGGAATTGCTCCAGCGCAGCAGCCGCGATCCCCAGCAACAGCGTCACTTGGCGATGATCGCACACTCCTCGGAGGCTTTGCTGGACATCATCAACAACGTGCTCGATCTCGCCAAAATCGAGTCGGGCCGGCTGGAACTCGACGAAGCCGAGCTGGGCCTCCGCGACTTTCTGGCCGGGCTGGTCCAACCGCTCCCCGTGCGCTGCCATGATCGGGGGGTCGAGCTGGCCTGCCACGTACGCGCAGACGTTCCCGACGAGTTGCTGGGCGACAGCGTGCGCCTGCGGCAGGTGCTGACCAACCTGCTGGGCAACGCGCTCAAATTCACCGAGCACGGGGAAATCATTGTGCGCGTCGCCCCGGAGGCCAACGAGGGCAGGCGGGTTTGCCTGCGTTTCGAGGTGGCCGACACGGGATTGGGCATCCCTATAGAAAAGCAGGAGGCCATCTTTGAGGCATTCGTGCAGGCCGACGGCAGCACCACCCGCCGCTTCGGCGGCACCGGCCTGGGCCTTGCGATCACTGCCCGGCTCGTCGAGCTGATGGGCGGGCGCATCTGGGTGGACAGTGAGCCGGGCGCCGGCAGCACGTTCGCCTTCACCGCCTGGTTTCACCTCGCCGAGGAGACGCCGGAGGCCGACCGGAGCGCCGGCGACCTGGCAGGCAAATCGGTCCTGCTGGTCGGCGCCCATCCGGTGCGCCGCGTCGCCATCGGCGAGACCTTATCCGGGTGGGGGGTGACCTGCCACGTGGCCGACCAGGCCGACGACGTCAGCGCTACGCTGGACCACGTGCGCGACGCGGGCGCATCCGTCGACCTGGTCATCGCGGACTTGCGGCAATCGGCGTCAGACGCGGCCGCGCTCGTCGAAGCGTTGCAACGCCACCTGGCGCTGGGCCGCACCCCCCTGGTGCTGTTGGCCGCTACAGGCCAGGCGCCCGGCCCGGACGTGCTGCGTCGTCTCGGCGTCGCCGCATGTCTGGCCAAGCCAGTCAGCCCGAGCGAGCTGCGCAGCGTTCTTTGCACGGTATGGGGGATTGTACAAGCCCGACCGGTGCCGTCCGCGCCGGATGCGTCGTCGCCGCCGAGCCAGCGCAAGCTGCACGTCCTCCTTGCCGAGGACAACCCGGTCAACCGGGAGGTCGCCATCGCCCTGCTTGAGCAGGACGGACACCAGGTCACGGTCGTCGGCGATGGCCGCGCAGCGGTCGCGGTTATCGAAAGCCACCCTCAACCGGCGATCGACGTGGTGCTCATGGACGTGCAGATGCCCGTGATGGACGGCTTCGCCGCCACCCGCGCCATCCGCGAACGCCAGTCCGCCATCGGTCGGCATATCCCCATCATCGCCATGACCGCCAACGCCATGAAAGGCGACCGCGAACGCTGCTTCGAGGCCGGCATGGACGACTACCTGGCCAAGCCGGTCAAGTCCGATGTCCTGCTGGCCACCCTCCAGCGCTGGAGCAACTGGCTGGACACCGCCGCGCCAGTCGACCTGGGCTATGCCGCTTGCCGTCTGGCCGCCCGGCCCGACAGCGACGACGCAGCCGGCAGTGCCCTCGCGGCGTTCGACGCGCCGTCCGCCGTGCCTATCGACCTGCCGGCCGCGATCGCCGGCCTGGGCGGCAATCGACGCATTCTTGAGCGCGTACTGACCAGCTTCCTCGAAAATGTCCCCGCGGCGCTCGCGGAACTGCGCTCGGCCGCGGCCGACGGCGACGACGCGCGTCTGCGCGTAAGCGCTCACGGTCTCAAGGGCGCCGCCGCCAACATCTACGCCGAGCCGGTCCGCTGTCTCGCCGAACAGCTCGAGCAGCTCGTTGCGGGGGACACGGAAGGCGACGTGGCCGCCATCCTGGCCGACATTGAGAAAACACTCAGGGAATTGACTGACCACCTTGAGGGCTCAACGCTGAGCGCCCTGCTCGGCGAATGACCTATCGGGTGTCGAATCGATGGCACGGCGAACTGCCTGGGCGCGTGCTCAGTCGCCGGACGTCTCCAGCGCCTCCAGCCGCATCGCGAAGGTGGCGCGGTCCTGGTTCGTCAGGTGCGGGTCGTTCATCGCTGCGCGGTAGACCTCGGCCGCGGCCTGGCGATCGCCCTGGTGCACATGACATTCGGCCAGCAAAGCATAGATCGGCGCATCGGCTGGTCCGCGCTTGACGAGCGGTTCCAGAACCTTGATGGCGCCCGCTTGGTCCTCGGCGTGGCGCAGGTAAAACGCAAGCGTATAGGCGTAGCGCGGCTCGTCCGGACGCAGTTCGACCGCTCGCCGGCACCAGGTCAGCCCCTCGGCGTCGCCCGCGTTTGCGAGCATCACGCCGAGGTTGAACGCCGCCACCGCCGACGTCGGATCCGCGGCCAGCGCCGCCCGAAACGCTGCTTGGGCATCAGCCGTCCGGCCCATTTCGCCCAACAGCATGCCCAGGTTCAGGTGTGCGGCCACATTTTGCGGGTCCCGCGCCAGGGCTTCCCGCAGAGCCTTTTCCGCGGCGGCGTTGTCGCCCTGGGCGTTGTGCACCAGCGACGCGTTGACCAGCGGGGCCGGGTCGCGGTCGTCGAGCCGGGCCGCGATCGCGTAGCTTGCCGTCGCCTTGTCCAGCTCCCCGCACTGGGCCTGGTAATTCGCCAGGTTAAAATGTGCCGAGGCCTGGTCGGGCCGTGCGCGCATCGCCGCCATGAACTCGGCCGACGCCGCCTCCACCGCCGTCTTGTCCGCTGGCTGCAATCGCTCCACCGGAATACCCGCCAGCGACCCCGCCGCCCGCACCCGCACCAGCCGGTAGGGGTCTCGCGCCGCTTTCACCAGTCCCATCACCGCCTCCATTGACGGCGATGTTTCCAGCGCCTCGGCCGCCGCGGCCCGCACCAGCGGAGAGGAATCCTCCAGCGCCTGCACCAGCACCGGCCACTTCGATTCGTCGGGACACGCCCGCAGCAACCGGATCAGCGACATGGTAACAATCTCATCCCGCTCCGCCGACCGCAGGTATGCGAGCATCTGGGGCAGCCGCGACCAGTCCTCCTGCCGCGCCGCCTCGATCAGCGTTCCCCGCGCCAGCACCGGCTTCTGGTAATCCCGCGACCGCCACTCGCGGACCCACTTATCCGCCCACGCGGCGTCCTCGTCCGTGTGACACAGGTTGCACGCGTTCGGCGACGCAAACGCCATCGTCGCGGCCGGGGTGGGGGGCAGCATCGAGTGATCGCTGCGCGTCATTCGCGCGAACTCCGTCTTGGGCATGTGGCACGCAATGCACTGGTTGCCTTCCGAACCCGCCTCGTGGTGCGTGTGGGCCACCGCGTTCTCCACCCGCTTCTGGTGACAGGGCAAGCACGATTGGTTGGGGTCGTCGGCGAACCGGAACCGCCCGCTCGACGTGTGGCAGTGCATGCAACTCAACTGGCCGGACTTCACGCACGGACTCATGCGCCACAGCGTGTACGTGTAGTTCTCGCCCAGGTCGCGCCCGTCCGGGTAGAAGTCGGGATGTTCGAGCCCGATCAGATCGTAGTGATCCGCGTACAGCTCGCCCGGCACATAGCCGTCCGTGATCGGGATCATTTTCGCATGGCATGGAGCGCACATGGTGTTGGTCTGCTCGACGTCGAACGCGCGTGTGCTGATGATGTGGAGCTTATCCGGCGTTTCGCCCTTCTTCGCTGCCTCGCGGAACACGCGCACGTGCTCGCCGGCGGGGCCGTGGCAGGTCTCGCAGTTGATTCCCGGCTCCGCCCAAGTGGTGTTGTACGTATCCGTCTTCAGGTCGTAATTGGTGGATAACTGGCTGACGTGGCAACTGTAGCACGCGGTGTTGAAGGTGAACTCCCGCTCCGTCCAGTGCAGCGGCGCGTCCGCCTCCTGGCCGGGAAAATGCCGCACACCGCTACCGGCCGTGTCGAACCACGCCTCCCGCCGAACGTCGTACGCCACCGGCAAGGTCTGCAAGCGTCCGCGTTCGCCGGGCGTCAGGAAGTAGTACACGTTCTTGCCGCCCAGCACGTGGGCGATGGGCAGCTTGCGTTCGGTTTCACTGCCGCGCTCGCGCACCCAGCCCTCGTTTTCGCCGACGAAGGCACGGTAATGATGATCGCCGACCTTAATCGCGGCGGCGTGCGGTTTCAGCGCGTCGGCAGCAAAGGCGTCGGAATACGGCTGCATCGCCATGCCGTGATGCGACGGCGCCCACAATTCGTAGAAGCGTTCGTGGCAATCCCGGCAACTGGCCGAACCCGCCAGATCGACCTGCGCCGCGCCTCCATCGTCGGCGACGGTCGGCTTGGCCGCGAGCGCCACGCCCCACGGCAGCAGCACGCCGAGCAGCAGCGCCCCGATAAGCCATTGTCGAACCCCACGACGCGGTTTCCACAGTTGCCGATCGGTAAGAGGCGAAGCGCACAAGTGCATTGGGATCAACCTTCTGACAGACGACCATCGGACGAGCAACACCTTCGCAGCCGCTCCGGCATGGTACCACGTCCTCGCGGCCCTTGCAGGGGTTCGGCCCCCGGCGTCCGTCGTCGGTGACCGCCGCACGCGATACTACGGCGTCCTGCTCCCGCTGCGGCCGAGAACCCCGCCGCTAATCCCCGTCCAGCGGCAGTCCGTGACCGGGTTTGTGCTCGTACAGCAGCCAGTACGCGAGTGGAATGACGAAGAGCGTGAAGATCGTTGACGCGAACAGGCCAAAAATCAGCGCCCACGCCAGCCCCGAGAAGATCGGATCGATTGTGATCGGCGCGGCCGACAACATCGCCGTCCCGGCCGTCAGCAGGATCGGGCGCAACCGCACCACCCGGCTCTCCATGATCGCTTCAAACAGCGATCGCCCGCGTTGCAATGACAGGTGAATGAAGTCCACCAGGATGATCGAGTCGCGCGTCACGATACCCGCCAGGGCAATCATCCCGATCATGCCCGTCGCGGTAAAGAAGATGGGATTCGCGTAGCCGCCGACGTCGCCGGCAAACAGGGCATTGAGCAGCCAGAAGCCCGGCATGATGCCCAAAACCGTCAACGGAATCGCCAGCATGACCACCACCGGGATCACGAACGACTTGGTCTGGGCCACCAGCAGAATGTAAATGGCGACCAGGGCGGCCGCGAACGCCAGACCCAGGTCGCGAAACACGTCGAGGGTGATCTTCCACTCGCCCTCGCCGGCAAAGTCCACGCGGATGCCCTTGCGAACACCCCAAAGCACGTCGCTGCCGTTGTCGAAGTAGCTGCGCGCCGTAACCGGGCGCGGCGCAACGTCGGCAATCCAGCCCCCCGGCAGCGCGGTAACCGGCGCCGCGAGGTCTTTCGGCGGGGCGGGCCGCTGGTCCGCCTGTACGTCCACCACGACGGCCGCCGGCGGCCGACCGGCGGTCTCCGCCACGACGTACATCACCCGCTCGAGGTTCTTGTGGTAGATCGTCTGGTCCACGCGGGTCTCGCGCCACGCGCCCAGTTCCGCGATCGGCGCGAGCACGCCGTCCTGCCCCGCCACGCGCAAGCCGCCGAGGTCGTTGATGCTCGAGCGCAGCGGGCGGGGGAGGCGCAGCTCGATCAGCAACGGATTCCGCTCGCCGGGCACGTGCAACATGCCCACCTGCGCCCCGTCAACCGCCAGCGCCAGCGTCTTGGCGATGGCCTCAACGGTGACGCCGTTCAGTGCAGCTTTTTCCTGATCGGTCGCGAAGACGAACCGTGTCTGCGCCGCTTCCCGGTAATCGTCCACGTCCACCACGAATGGCTCCAGCGCCAGCCGCCGACGGACGACGTCGGCCGCGGCGACCAGGTCCGCGTAGCCGTCGTCCGCTTCGCCGTACACTTCGGCCACCACGCCCGCAAGCACCGGCGGACCCGGCGGGGTCTCCACCAGCGCCATCCGCGCATCGTGGCGCTCGGCCAGGGCCCGCAAATCATCGCGCAGCCGCAGCCCGATCGCGTGACTCTGCTGTGCGCGGGATTTCTTGTCCACGAAGTTGACCCGCAGGTCGGCGACGTTGCCCCCGGACCGCAGGTAGTAGTGCCGCACCAGCCCGTTGAAGTCCATCGGTGACGCCAGCCCGACGTAGCTGCTCACGTCGACCACTTCCGGAACCCGTTGCAGATGCTGCTCGAAATCACGGACCGCCGCGTTGCTGCGCTCGAGCGTCGTGCCCTCATCGAAATCCAGCAGCACCATGAGTTCGTTCTTGTTGTCGAATGGCAGCATTTTCAGAGGCACGTGCCGCGTGGCCGCCAGCCCCGCGGCCCCCAGCGTCAGCAGCAGCATCACTGCCAGGAAAATCCAACAGCGCCGCCGCGAGTGCATCAGCGGCGCCATCAACGGATAAAACAATCGGTACAGCGTTGACGACTTCACCGTCGCGAAATCGTCCTCCGGCACAGCCGTTTCGCCCGCCTGGCCGCCTTCCGCGCCGTAGCGCCGCCGCAGGACGTGAAAGCTTAGCCACGGCGTGATGGTGAACGCCACCAGCATCGACATCACCATCGTCACCGGCACGTTGAGCGCCATCGGCTGCATGTACGGCCCCATCATGCCGGTGATGAAAAACATCGGCAAAAACGAGACAATGACGGCCAGCGTCGCCGTGATCAGCGGCGGGCGGATCTCCGCCACGGCCTCCAGCACGATCGCCCGCGTCGCCCGTCCGCGCAGCCGAAAGTGCCGCGTGATGTTCTCCACGTCGACGATCGGGTCGTCCACCAGCAAACCCAATGACAGAATCAGCGCGAAAAGCGTCACCCGGTTGATCGTGTAGCCGAACAGCAGGTTGACCGCCAGGGTCAGGCCGAACACCACCGGCACCGCAACCGCCACGATCAGCGCCTCGCGCCAGCCCAGCCCCACCGTCAGCAGGGCAATGACGATGAACACGGCGACGGCCAGCGCCTCGATCAACTCGTTCACTTTGCCGTCGGCCGCCAGCCCGGCGTTCCGCGTGATCACCAGGTCCATGTTGTCCGGCACGACCGAGACGCGCAGCTCGGCCGCCCGCGCGAGGATCTCCTCCGCGACCCACACCGCGTTGGTTCCCCGCTTCTTGGCCAGGGCGATGGTCACCGCGTTGTGCATGCCGGACGCTTCGCCGTCGACCGCGCCACCGCCGATCACCGCACCCGGAAACGCCGGATCGTGCTCGAACCCGCGCGCCGGACCCCAGCCGTGGCGCACGTAGTTCGTCGGCTCCGCCGGCCCGTCGCGCACGTCGGCGACGTCCTTAAGAAACACTGGACGCCCATCGGCAACCGCCACCACGGTTTCCCGCAAATCGTCGGCCGTGACCAGGGCCTTTCCCGCGGCCGCTTCGTAAACCACGTCGCCTTCGGTGAATTCACCTGCGGTCCGCGTCACGTTCGCCGCCGCCAGCGCCCGCTGCACCGCCAGCGGACTCACCCCGTACGCCTGCATGCGGTCGGGATCGACATACACCATCGCCCGCCGCGGCACGCCGCCCACGACGTATGCCCGCGAAATATTCTCGACCATGGATAGCCGCCGCACGAGTTCCTCGCCCACGCGGCGCAGGGCGTAGCTGTCGGCCGTCGCGCTCCGCAAGGTCAGCGTCACGATGGGCACGTCGTCGATCTCGACCGGCTTGATCACCCACCCGGCAACGCCCGGCGGAACGGTGTCGATGTGCTCGTCGATGCGCTTGTACAGTTTGACCAGGCTGCGTTCGCGGTCCTCGCCCACGAAAAAGCGCACCGTGATGATTGCCTGGTCGGTGCGCGACATGGAATACACGTACTCTACGCCGTCAATCTCAAAGAGCAGCTTCTCCAGCGGGGTGGCTACGAGCTGCTCCACCTCCGCCGCGCTGTGACTGGGAAAATCCACGTATATGTCCGCGAGCGGCACGACGATCTGCGGATCCTCCTCCCGCGGCGTCACCACCAGCGCCGCCCACCCCAGCGCGACCGCCAGGATGATGAGCACCAATGACAGGTTGGAGTGCAAGAAGGCGTGGACAATGCGATTGGTGAACTGGTGCGACCCGGGGCCGCCGTCGTGTGCGTCGGACATGGTTGCTGTGCGCCTATGCTTGATCGATGTCGGATACGACCACTTGCTCGCCGAGCCGCAGCCCCGAGAGCACCTGCACCGCGCCGTCGACGGTCCGCCCCAGTTGCACGGCCCGCCGCTGCGCCACCCGCCCGGCCGGGCCCTCCTGGACCACGTCGACCAGGTCAAGCTGGCCGACGCGCCGCACGGCTTCCACAGGAATAACCAGCATCTCGCGCTCACCTACCGGAATATGCAGCCGCCCGAACATGCCGCTGAACACGCCATCCGGGCACGGACCGGTCACCTTTACCGAGAATGTCCGGCTCGCCGTCTGGGCCTCCGGCACGATCTCGCTCACCGTGCCGTGGCAGGTTTTGTGCAACGCTTCCACGTCCAGGCTCAGCTTCTGGCCGACGGACAATCGGCTGGCCAATGCTTCGCGCACCTGCGCCACCAGTTGCATCCGCGTCGGATCGTACAGCGTCGCCACCACCTGGCCCGGCGTGGCCGTATCCCCTACTTCGACCTTCTTCTCGATGATGATCCCGTCCATCGTCGCGCGAATCGTCGCGTACGCCAGCATCGTTTCCGCTTCCCGCACCGCCTGGCGGGCCTTGTCGAACTCGGCCTGTGCGGCCCGGTCCGCTGCCTTCGCCCGGTCGTACTCCAACTGGCTCGCCCGGCCGTCCTCATGCAGACTCGCCACCCGCTGGTACTCGATTTGCGCCTGGTCGCGTGCGGCGGCCGCACTTTCCAACGCCGCCCGCGCCTGCTCCAGCCGTGCGGACAGGTCGGCGTCGTCGAGTTGCACCAGAACTTCGCCCTTCTCGACCTGACGGCCGGCGGCAATGTTCACCGCGACCACCTTCGCCAGCAGCTTCGACGCCACTGCGGTCTCGTGCACCGCCCGGATCGCCCCGACGGCCGATTCCACTTCCGGCGTCCGGATCAGCCGCACCGGCGCAACCTCCGCATCGGCCGACAGCGAACGGTCGGCCGGCGCATCCGCGGCCGCATGCCCGCCGATCTTGGGATGAAACACCCCCGCCAGCCACAGCAGCAGTCCTACGACCACGATGACAAAAGCCACCGCCACCGCGAGGGTCCGCCCGAACTGACTTTTGGAATGCCTGGCGCCGCTGGACATGAAGGATCCTCCGAAGCGGCCACTGGCCGTCACCGGGCGAGACCTGCAGCGGGCGATCGATGGCGGTTGCAGCAGCAGTTGAATCGATACCGAAGCGATTTCAATTCTACGTCCTATAATCCGGGTCGTCTATGTAATGCAGGTCGTGCAGAAGGTTTGCCTGGGTACCGCGGCGCCGGTGGTCTGCTCGATTCCGGCCCCACCCGCCCCTTGCGTTCCAAGAACCGCGAGGTAATATGGAGTAATACCTGGGACCGCGAGACCGCCAATGCCCGCGCGCTTCACAACCTGGCTCGCCCTGATCGGCCTGACGCTGCCCGCTTCGGGCATTGTTCAGGCGTGGCATCTCGCCAGCGCGACGGCCAACGAGTCTTCGAGCGCGACCGAAGCCTGCTGCCACGGCGCTGCTCACGACGAGACCCCACCGCCGGTTCGTCACGACCCCGATCGGTGCCCTCTCTGCCATCTGATCGCCATCGTCAAGGCCGCGGTGATCACCACGGCCCCCGCGGAGGGCGCGGTCGATGTGCTCATCACGCCGGACGGCGCGCCGCCCGCGGATCGACTCGAGCCCTGTGACGTCCCCACTTCACGCGTTCCCCGCGCCCCACCCGCCGCATAAATCCACCGAACGCCCCAGCCGTAGCGCGCGCCTGCGCCCGGTGCGGCGCCGATGCCGCGCAACCACTGCGCCTACATGGCGTGCTGGTGTAGTTTGCGGCCTGACCGGCGGGCGCCGTGCGCCCTGCTCGTGTTCCGTTGAAAAGCCAATTTCCGCGCGCTTGCGAGCGCCCGGGCCAGGACGTCTATCGTCATGAAGCGCAAAGCCTTCACCCTCGTGGAACTGCTCGTGGTCGTTTCGATCATCGCGCTGCTCATTTCCATTTTGTTGCCCAGTCTGCGGCACGCCCGCGAGCAGGCCAAGCAGACCGTTTGCCGGGCGAACATGCGCAGCCTGATGCTGGCCGTGCACGAGTACGCGGTCAACAACAACGATCAGCTCGTATCGGCCGGTCTCGCCCACGGCGGCAACGTCGACGAGCACGCCGCGTGGATCAACACGCTCAAGACCGAGTACGGCAACGAACTCGTCGCCCGCTGCCCCAACGACAAGAGCATCTACTGGGAGCAGGCGTGGCCCGGCACCGAACACCAGCGCCGGGCCAGCTTCGCGACGAACTATTACACGGTGAAGAAGATCGGCGGCAAAGGGCCCTACGACCGCTTCAGCATGTTTCGCCGACCGGCCGACACCGTCTACATGGTCGAGCTGGTCGAAAAGGGCGAATACGCCGTCGCCGACCACGTGCATCCGGAAAAGTGGTACATCGATCCCGAGCGCCTCGGCAGCGAGCAACTGGAAACCGAGCAACATCTCGAGCAGGCCAACTACAGCTTCATTGACGGCCACGTCAGCGGTTACCGCTTCGAGGATACCTACGACGTCGATCTCGATGAGAGCAACTTCCCCGAGGACCTCTACTTCATCCGCAACTACTACGACCCGGAGGTCACGCCCGCCGGGCGCAAGAACTTGCAGAATTAGCAGGATCCCATTCCGCGGACGATACGTCCGCTTCGAACACCCAAAAAGGAGAATCGCGCTTCGCGATCTCGACCCGCAGCGTTCACTGCGGCTCTCTCAACGGCCCCGGGGAGATGAACGGCTCACCGGGATAGGAGGACGAATCATGAAGCTGCACCTGACCCTGTGCCTCACCTGTGCCGTCGGCGCCTTCTGGCCGACGACCACCCGGGCGGACGACCACCACCACGATGTCGTTGTGGGCCGGACGTCCGCCAACCAGTTGGCCGTCGAGTACGACTTCGCCGAAATGGTGCAACTCCCCCCGGTCAGCGGCCTGTTCAACGGCTGGGCCGGCGACGATCCCGGTTTCGGACATCTCGAGGCCGATGAACCCGCCGAGGACTTCTACACCCTCGGCGCTGGCGCCGGCATCTACTTCGAAGTGGTCGCCTTTGACGCCGCCTTGATCGGCAATCCCTTGACCGACGCGCTGGACGTTCCCGGCGAGCAAACGCTGCTCGGCGACGACTCTCTGCATGAGCACATCGACTGGCTGATCGACTCGGATCACGCCGGCTTCGATCCGCTGCAAACCGTGTGGAACGCGCAGTTCCGGCTTGTGGACCTCGGTGGGCTCTACACACCCTCCGACGTCTACACCTTGAGGTTTACCAATGTGCCGGAACCGGCCACCGCCGCACTGCTCGCACTCGGGGCCATCGCCCTCGTGCGCCGTCGGTAGCACGGTTGTACGGTGTGGAATGAAGCAAGGGGGCCGGGACGGGCGCGCCGCGGAAAGAAACCGCGACGCCCCGCCCGGCCGGTCTGAACCCTTATCGTATCAGGATCGCATGTTCTCAGCCAAGGAGACCCGCAGATGTCTTGTCAACGCCTGATCCCCGCCCTGGTGGTGCTCGTTGCATTCACTTGCGGCGCAGCCCGGTCCGCCGCCCAGCACACCGGCGACGCATGGATCGCCGTCGACTCCAACGGCCAGCTCACCATCGACCCGCGCAGCTACGTCCCGGCCGACAACTTCGCCTACCTCCCGCCCGTCAGCGGCCTGCTCAAGGGCTGGAGCGACGACGATCCCGGCTTCGACCACACCGTTGCGCCCGACCCGGCCATGACGGTTTTCCCACTCAACGCCGGCGCCGAGATCTGGCTCGAAGTCGTGACGGTGGATCCCGCGTTCCGCGCCATCGACGACGGTTTCCAGATCCTCGATGCACCCGGCGAAGACACCGAACTCGGCGGCGCCAATATCCACCAACACATGACCTGGCACATCAACAGCCAGGATCCCGCGTTCGATCCCGACCAGTGCGTCTGGCACGCCACGTTCATTCTCCGGGACGACGGCGCCACCGGCTACGCGGATTCCGACCCGCTGGTCTACAGCTTCACCAATGTTGAGGTGCGGGCGGCCGGCGTGGCCGCCACCGGCGATTTCGACGCCAGCGGGACGCTCGACGCGGCCGACTTCGCCGCCCTGGCCGAGTGCCTCGCCGGTCCGGAGATCCTGCCGGATCCCGCCGATCCCGGTGTGACCACCTGCGTGGTCGAATGTCTCAACGCCTTCGATTTCGACGACGACCGCGACGTGGACCTGGCCGACGCCGCGGCTTTTCAACGACTGCCGAGCTGAGCAACCCCCTCGTTGTCGCCTGCCCGGGCCACACCCTGCCCCTCCCGGTACGGGGCGTGGACCCCGGCCGGCCGGCCCCCATCTTCGACATCCACCGCACCGGCGCGTACACTCCTTCATTGGATTCGAACGCCGTGACGACGTACCGACTTGACCGGGTCCCGTGCCGTCTGGACCGGATTCGCCGACCGGACCGGCTGAGAACCGCGTCCAGGCCGGCGTTATGGGCTCTATCCCCTACGTGAAATACATCCGGGGGCGGCTGAAATAGAAACCCCAGTAATGCTCGTCGCAGGGTCGTCGGATGCGCTCCGTCGACCGACTCGTCTGTTGCACCTTCAAGGGAGAATGATTTATGTCTCTGACTCGCCCCCCGTTTTGCCTCGCGCTCGCCACGCTCCTGATTCCATTCGGCCTGTCGGCCTCGGCCCGCGCCGCCGACGAGAAGAAACCGGACGCCGCGCCGGAGGCGCCGCGATGCCCCGTGTCCGGCGACCCTGCAAACCTGGCCGTCAGCGTCGCGACGGACGCCGGCCCGGTCTTTTTCTGCTGCGGCGATTGCATCGACCCCTATCAGAAAAACCCCAAGGAATACGCCGACAAGGTCGAGGCCCAGCGGAAGACGCTCGCCAAGCGCGACAAGGTACAGGTCGCCTGCCCCGTGAGCGGCAAACCGGCGGATTCCAAGGTGTCGCTGGAGCGCGACGGTGATACCGTCCACTTCTGTTGCGCCGATTGCATCAAGCCCTTCTCTGCCGAGCCGGAGAAATACGCCCGCAACCTGGCCAACAGCTATACCTACCAGACCATCTGCCCGGTGATGAAGCACAAGATCGACCCCACTTCGTTCACCGAGCTCGCCGACGGGAGGCGGATCTACTACTGCTGCGACGGTTGTGGGGACAAGCTCTTCGGCAAGCCCGCCAAGTACGCCCTCAACCTCGCCAAGCAGGGCTACCAGTACAACTGGGCCAAGATCAAGCCCGCGGAAGAATCCACGGACGATGCGCATCAAACTCACGAACACAAGAGCCAAGGGGCGTCCGAACATCACTGAGCAACCCACTGCGCGTTGCAGAATCCGGAGAACTGCTCCATGCCCGACATCCAGCGTCTGCGTTCCTGGACCTGCTGCCTGCTGCTGGTGGCGCCGGCCGGTTGCGCCGCCCCGGCGTCTTCGTCGCGCGTATCCGACGCGGCCGTCCTTGCTCCGCCCGGTTCGGTAACGAGACGGCCCGCGCCGCGCGCGGCGCCGGTTGAGTCGGAGGAGCCCGAACGCGCGCTCGACGACACGTCGTCTTTGCCGGACTATCTTGCCTACGCGGCGTTGAACAATCCCGGCCTGAAAGCGGCGTTCCACGAGTGGCAGGCGGCGCGCGAACGCGCCCCGCAGGCCCGCACCCTGCCCGACCCGCGTTTCGCCTATCGCTACTACATCCAGGAGGTGGAGACCCGGGTGGGTCCGATGGAGCAGGGCGTAGGCTTGTCCCAGACGCTGCCCTGGTTCGGCAAGCTTGACGCCGCCGGCGACGCGGCCGCCGAAGCGGCCAACGCCGCCCGCATGCGCTACGAAGCCGCCAAGCTGGCCCTCTTCGAAGAGGTCGTCGCAGCCTATACCGAATACGCCTACGTCCACCGCGCCATCGAAATCGTCGAGGACAACCTCGACCTCATCGCCTATCTCGAGAACGTCGCCCGCGCCCGCTACAAGACCGACGCCGCCGGACACCCTGACGTGATCCGCGCCCAGGTCGAGCTTGGCCGGCTCGAAGATCAGCTCCACAGATTGCAGGATCTCCGTACGCCGATCGCCGCCCGCCTCAACGCCGCCCTCAACCGCTCCACGACCGCGCCGCTCCCGGCGTCCCGTGCCGCACCGGACCAGCAGATGGCCGCCGACGACGCCGAGGTGCTCGCCTGGGTCGCGCAACACAATCCGGAGCTGGCCGCCCTCGACTACCAGATCGCCCGCGCTCAGCACGAGATCACCCTCGCCCGCAAAGCCTACTTCCCCGACGTCACCATCGGCGTGGACTACACCGACGTGGGCACGCCCGCCCGCGGGGCGCCGGCCGGCTTCGGCAACGCCGCCGCCCTGCGCAGCGTCTCACGCATCGGCGCGGGGGCGGGCGATGTCATCGACGCCTACGCGATCGGCCGGAGCTTCACCCCTGGTGACCGCGCCGATGAGGCCGGCAAGGATATCTGGATCGCTTCCCTCTCGCTCAACCTGCCCATCTGGCGCGACAAGTACGCCGCCGGCGAGCGCGAGGCCGTCGCCCGCAAGCTCGCCGCCACCAGCCGCAAGCAGCAGCGGGCCAACGATCTGCGCGCCGCCGCCCAGCGCATGCTCTACGAATACCGCGACGCCCAACGCCGCATCACGCTCTACCGTGATACGTTGATTCCCAAGGCACGGGAGTCTATCCAGTCCACCGAAACCGCATTCCGGGCCGGAACGGCGACGTTTCTCGAGCTCGTCGACGCCGAACGCTCGCTGCTGGAATTCGAGCTGGCCTACGCCCGGGCCCGCGCCGATCGGGCTCAGCATCTCGCCACCCTCGACCGCCTCGCGGGACGAACCGTTCCGCGCGCCGTTGAACCGACAACCGCAGCCGCGACGAGCAACCCTGACGCGCCCGGTCCGGAGGTATCCCCCTGATGTCTGTCGCCCAAAAAACCTGGCACACGCTGCGCAAGATACCGCTGGTGCTCGTGTTGCTCGCGGTATTCGTGCTCGGCTACCTCTTCAGCAGCGCCGTGCATGAGTCTGCCCCCGAACGGCAAACCCCCGCAGCCTCGGGCGAAGCGGCTGCCACCCAGCCTGTCGGTGAATCCCAAGAGATCTGGACCTGCTCCATGCATCCCCAGATCCGCCTGCCGGAGCCGGGTCAGTGCCCCATCTGCGGCATGGACCTGATCCCGGCCGAACAGCCCGCCGGCGCGCAGGCCGCACCCGCGGAAGCGGGGACCGCCAAGGCAAAGGCCCCCAAGTACGCCTGCTCGATGTTCTGCGTGCCGCCCTTGCCCAAGCCGGGCAAGTGCCCGGTATGCGGGATGGAGATGGTCGAGGTCGAGGTGGAAACCACCGACGCGACGCCGCCGCGGACGCTGACCCTTTCCCCCGCGGCCGAGCAACTCGCCCAGGTCCGCACCGCCCCGGTCGAGCGCAAGTTCGTCGAGGCCGAGATCCGCATGGTCGGCAAAATCGACTACGACGAAAGCCGCCTGCGCTACATCACCGCCTGGGTGCCCGGTCGGCTCGAGCGTCTGTACGTCGACTACACCGGCGTGCCCGTGCAGAAGGGCGAGCACCTGGTCCACATGTACAGCCCCGAGCTGGCCACGGCGCAGACCGAACTGCTCGAAGCGCTCAAGCGCGTCCGCGAGACGGAGCCCGGCGCCGCCGACCAGTCGATGGTCAACGAGCGGGCCCGCGACTGGGCCGAGGACATCCGCGAGAAGTTCCGCCTCTGGGGCCTGACCGACGAACAGATCGCCGAGATCGAACAGCGCGGCACACCGTCGGAATACATGACCATCTATGCCCCCAGCGGCGGCATCGTGATTGAGAAATCCGCCGTCGAGGGCATGTATGTCGATACCGGCACGCGCATCTACACCATCGCCGACCTCTCGCGCGTCTGGCTCCTGCTCGACGCCTACGAGTCCGATCTCACCTGGCTGCGCTACGGGCAGAAGATCGCGTTCACCACCGAAGCCTACCCCGGCGAAACGTTCCGCGGCCAGATCGCCTTCATCGATCCCGTCCTCGATGAAAAAACCCGGACGGTCAACCTCCGCGTCAACGTCGACAACTCCGCCGGGCGGCTCAAGCCCGGCATGTTCGCCCACGCCGTGGTCCGCTCGCGCGTCGCCGCCGGCGGGCGGGTCATGAACGCCGACCTCGCCGGCAAGTGGCTCTGCTCCATGCACCCCGAGGTGGTGCGGGACGAACCCGGCGCGTGCCCGGCGTGCGGCATGCCGCTGGTCCGGGCGGAGTCGCTCGGCTTCGTCTCCGTGGAGGAGGGCAACGCCGAGGCGCCGCTGGTGATTCCCGCTTCGGCGCCCTTGATCACCGGCAAACGCGCCGTGGTCTACGTCGCCGTGCCCGATCACCATGGGGCTTACCAGGGGCGCGAGATCGTTCTCGGGCCGCGCGCCGGCGATGACTACATCGTCCGCGAAGGGCTGGTCGCAGGCGAACAGGTCGTGGTTCGCGGCAACTTCAAGATCGACAGCGCCATGCAGATCCAGGCCGAGCCCAGCATGATGAACCCGGCCGACGAGCCCGCATCGGCCGCCGGCCCGGATGACGGGCAACCTGCATCCGCGGATGACGCTCAGGCCGACGCCGCACAGGCCGATGACGGCGACGCCCTGCCGGCGCCACGCGCGGATCTCGATAAGGGGTCGTCCGCCTCGCTTGAGGTCCCCGAGGCGGCCCGGGCTCAACTCGCCGACGTGTTCACCGAATACCTCGCCGTTCATCGCGCCCTCAGTCAGGATACGCTGCCGCCGGCAAAGCAGGCCGCGGGCCGACTCGCCAATCAACTGGCCGACGTCGCCGAGGCGCTGCCGCCCGGGTCGGCCGCCGACGTCTGGGCCAAAGAACGCCCGGGCATCGCGGCGTCCGCCAAGGCCCTGGCGAACGCCGACGACATCGCCGGCGCCCGACTGCGTTTCGCTTTGCTGAGCGAGTCCATGATCGCGGTGGCCCGCCGCCTGGGAACGGGCGGCGATCCGCTGCACCGCATCCATTGCCCGATGGCCTTCGAAGGCCGCGGGGCCGACTGGCTCCAGCCCGGCAAGCGGGTGGAAAACCCATACTTCGGCGCGGCCATGTTCCGCTGCGGGACGACCGTCGCCACCTACGGCCAGGCGGAAGCCGAAGCCGATGCGGGAGGCGCCCATGAGTGATCCCGCGCCGACCGGATCCGCACCGAGACCGCCCAAACGGCCGTCGCCGATCGACCGGACCATCCGCTTCTGCCTGGAGAACAAGCTGGTCGTCGCGCTGGTGGTGCTCTTCGTCATCGGCTGGGGCCTGGGCACGGCCCCGTTCGACTGGGACCTCGGCGGGCTGCCGCGCGACCCCACCCCGGTCGACGCCATCCCCGACATTGGCGAGAACCAGCAGATCGTCTTCACCGAGTGGATGGGCCGTTCGCCCCAGGACGTCGAGGACCAGGTCACCTACCCGCTGACCGTCGCCCTCCTCGGCATCCCCCAGGTGAAGACCATCCGCAGCTACTCGATGTTCGGATTCTCCACCATCTACGTCATCTTCAAAGAGGACGCCGAATTCTACTGGTCGCGCTCGCGGGTCTTGGAGAAGCTCAGCAGCCTGCCGGCCGGCACGCTGCCCGCGGGCGTGCAGCCCGCCCTCGGGCCCGACGCCACCGCCCTGGGCCAGGTGTTCTGGTACACCCTGGAGGGGCGCGACCCGGAAGGGAACCCCGCCGGCGGCTGGGACCTGGCGGAACTGCGCAGCATCCAGGACTGGCAGGTGCGCTACGCGCTGATGTCCGCCGAGGGCGTCTCCGAGGTCGCCAGCGTCGGCGGCTACGTGCAGGAATACCAGATCGACGTCGACCCCGACGCCATGCGCGCCTACGGCGTCACCATCAGCGACGTCTTCAACGCCGTGCGCATGTCCAACGTCGACGTCGGCGCCCGCACCATCGAGGTCAACCGCGTGGAGTACGTCATCCGCGGTCTGGGGTTCGTCGAGGAGCTCGACGACCTGGCCAACGCCGTGGTTGCGACGCGGGACAACGTTCCGGTGTACGTGCGCAACGTCGCCCACGTCACGCTCGGGCCGGCGCTGCGCCGCGGGGCCCTGGACAAGGGCGGCGCCGAGGTCGTCGGCGGCGTGGTCGTGGTGCGCTACGGTCAGAATCCGCTGGCGGCCATCAAGAACGTCAAGAAGAAGATCGCGCAGGTCGCCCCCAGCCTCCCACGCAAGACCCTGCCCGACGGCACGGTCAGCCAGGTCACCATCGTCCCCTTCTACGACCGCACCGGCCTCATCCACGAGACCCTCAACACCCTCAACGACGCCCTGCTCCAGCAGATCCTCGTCACCGTCATCGTCGTCGTGGTCATGGTGCGCCACCTGCGCAGCTCAATTCTCATCTCCGGGCTGCTGCCGCTGGCGGTGCTGATGTGCTTTATCGCCATGCGTTACACCGGCGTCGACGCCAACATCGTGGCGCTTTCCGGCATCGCTATCGCCATCGGCACCATCGTCGACATGGGCATCATCATCTGCGAGAACATTCTGCGCCACCTCGACGAGGCCGACGAAAACGAGAGCCGCCTGGAGGTCATTTACCGCGCTTCCAGCGAGGTCGGCGGCGCGGTGCTGACGGCCGTATCCACCACTGTGGTCAGCTTCCTCCCCGTCTTCGCCATGGAGGGCGCCGAAGGCAAGCTGTTCAGACCGTTGGCCTTTACCAAGACGTACGTGCTCATCGCGTCGGTGATCACCGCGCTGACCATCATTCCGCCGCTGGCGCACCTGCTGTTCACCCGCGAGCGCGCCACGCGCGTCCGGGCGCGGCAACTGCTTGGCGGCGGGGCCATACTGGCGGGCATCGTGCTGATCGCGACGCTGCGCTGGTGGTGGGCCGGCGGGTTGCTGATTCTGCTGGGCGGCTACGGGGTCGCCGGACCATGGCTGCCCCAGCGCGTCCGCCGGTACGTCCCCTGGGTGGCCAATGCCGTCGTCGTGCTGGCGGTGCTCTTCGTGCTCACCGAAGCCTGGCTGCCGATCGGGCCGGAGAAAGGCCTTTGGCGCAACGTGATCCTGGTCGGCGGAACCATCGGCGGGTTGCTGCTGCTGTTCCAGTTTTTCCAGTGGATCTATCCCACCGTGCTGCGCTGGGCGCTGGCCCACAAAGGTACGTTTCTGCTGATCCCCGCCCTGCTGGTGATCGGCGGCGTGACGGCCTGGCTCGGATTCGAGACCACCTTTGGGTGGATGCCCCAGACGGTCACCCAGTCCGCCCCCGGACGCTATCTGGCCGACCGGTTTCCCGGGCTCGGCAAGGAGTTCATGCCGCCGCTGGACGAAGGCTCGTACCTGTACATGCCGGTGACCATGCCGCACGCCTCGATCGGCGAGGTGCTCGATGTCATGCAGAAGCAGGACATGTCGTTCGAGCAGGTTCCGGAGATCGCATCGGCCGTCGGCAAGCTGGGGCGGGTGGACAGCCCCCTTGACCCCGCGCCGCTGAGCATGATCGAAACCGTCATCAACTATCACCCCCAGTACCTGCAATCGGAGCAGGGCGATCGGGGCGGCTATCGCTACGACGCCGACGCCACCGACCTGTTCCGCGACCCGGCCGGCGAGCCCGTGCCCGCGCCCGACGGCGCGCCCTACACCGTCCAGGGCAAGTTCATCCGCGACGAGGACGGCGCGCTCATCCCCGACCCCGACGGGCAGCCCTTCCGCCTTTGGCGGCCGGCGCTGGATCCCGAACTCAACCCCGGGCGGCAGGCCTGGAGCGGGGTGAACAGTCCGGACGACGTCTGGGAGCTGATCGTGGAGGCCGGCCGAGTTCCCGGCACCACCAGCGCGCCCAAGCTTCAGCCCATCGCGGCCCGGCTGGTCATGCTCCAGAGCGGGATGCGCGCCCCCATGGGGGTGAAGGTGCAGGGTCCCGATCTGGAGAGCATCGAACGCGCGGCGATGCAGATCGAGAAGCTGCTCAAGCAGGTGCCCTCGGTCGAGCCCGCGGCCGTCATTGCCGACCGCATCATCGGCAAGCCCTACCTGGAAATCGACATCAATCGCAAAGCCATCGCCCGCTACGGCATCATGGTGCGCGACGTGCAGGACGTCATCGAAGTCGCCATTGGTGGGAAAACCATCACGACCACGGTTGAAGGCCGAGAGCGTTATCCCGTGCGGGTCCGCTATCTTCGCGAACTGCGGGACACCATCGAGGCGCTCGACCGCATTCTGGTGCCCGCGCCCGACGGCGCGCAGATCCCGCTGGAACAGCTCGCCGAGATCGAGTTCGTCCGCGGTCCGCAGGTGATCAAGAGCGAAGACACCTTCCTCATCGGTTACGTGCTGTTCGACAAGAAGCCGGGACACGCCGAGGTGGACGTGGTCGAGGAGGCCCGCGCGTACCTGTCCAGGATGGAGGAAGCCGGCGAATTCAAGCGCCCCACCGGCGTCAGCTACGCTTTCGCCGGGACCTACGAAAACCAGGTTCGCTCGGAGAAGCGCCTCATCGTGGTTCTTCCCCTGGCGCTGTTCATCATCTTCATGATTCTGTACCTCCAGTTTCGCTCCGTGATCGCGACCGGGCTGGTGTTCACGGGGATTTTTGTGGCCTGGTCCGGCGGCTTTCTGTTGATCTGGTGCTACGCCCAGCCCTGGTTCCTGGATTTCGAGGTCTTCAGCACCAACCTCCGCGACCTCTTCCAGGTCCACCCCATCAACCTCAGCGTGGCCATCTGGGTCGGTTTTCTCGCCCTCTTTGGCATCGCCACGGACGACGGCGTGGTGATGGCCACCTACCTCCGCGATTCCTTCGCCAATCGCGAGCCGGAATCGATCGAGGGGATCCGGGACGCCACGGTGGTCGCGGGCGAGCGACGCATCCGCCCTTGCCTCATGACCACGGCCACCACCATCCTGGCGCTGCTTCCGGTGCTCACGTCCACCGGCCGGGGCTCGGACATCATGGTTCCCATGGCGATTCCGTCGGTGGGCGGCATGGCCATCGAGGTGATCACCATGCTGGTGGTTCCGGTTCTTTTCTGCGCCATCCAGGAATCCAAGCACAGAGCCGCCCGGATGTTGAAGTCGTAAACCGCCCGGAAACCGGAGTTGCAAGCCGCCCGGATGCTGAAGTCGCAAGCCGCCCGGTGCAGTTGGCGAATTCAACGCGAACGTGAATTTGGGTCCGCCTTGCATTTTTCTTCTGCGCGGCTACGGGGGGCCGAAACGCGGTTCTTGACAGTGCCCGTCGGGAAACTGCGCCGATTGAATTGGCGTTCGTCGGGTCCGTTTGGGTTTCTTGAATCCCTTGGGTTCGTTCTGGGTACGTTTTCTGGGCACTGGTGCATGGACGCTCCGCGCAACCCAGGGGATTTTCCAACGAGGCCGTAGCCTCCTCAGCACCGTCCTCATCCTCCACCATGAGCGCTACCCCGCGACCCTGCGCGAACAAGCCGCAGGATGATTCAAAACATGCGCGCAGAATGCGCACATTCCGGGCTGTAAGAAACCAAAACCGATAGCGACAAGCGGCTGGCCAATAGTCAATCGCGGCCGGCGGCTTGACGCGCCTGATCGTCACAGCTCCGGGACGCCGTGGCATGGCGGCATGGCGGCGCTCGACGCCGTCGAACTTGGCCATGGCGACCTGGGTTGAACCGAGCCATGGCGCCCAGGGGCGAACTTGTCCATGGCGCCCAGGGTCGAACTTATCCCTGGCGCCCAGCGTCGAACTTATCCCTGGCGCCCAGGGCCGAACTTGGCCATGGCGTCCAGGGTCGAGCTTGGCCATGGCGGGTTAGACGATTGCAGAGCGTTGGGAGCAGAATCCCCCAGTGGTGGTTGCAGCATTCCGGATCATTGCGATATGCTGGGCCGCGGTGCATTGATTTCCACGGCTTGACGTCGTGTGCTCTTTCTCAACCGCATGAGGAATCCGCTCGCAGAACCTCGTCCCCCCTGTCGGGCGGCGGGATGCGGGGGGCCGCGTACCGGCGGCTGAAGCCGCCGGCAACCATCGCGCGCCCCGCCCGGCCCAACCGATGACCGAGCGCCGCGCACGTGCCGATCGATAACCGACCGCCGCGCCCGGCCACGAATCTGAGCCCCGAGCGCAAGCTCCGGGGTCAAACCCCGTCCACGGTGAGCGCAGCGAACGGGCACGAGCCGCCGACCGATAAGGGACGAACAGCAAGCAGGGATGCAAGCGCCCGACGCGTGCCGCCGAATCTGCCCGTCGAATCTGGCCGACGAATCTGAGCCCCGAGCGCAAGCTCCGGGGGCAAACTTCGTCCACGGTGAGTGCAGCGAACGGGCGCGAGCCGC
>NPIG01000155.1_pt3 | contig 39320 bp, 40 predicted proteins | sample 8637441 | NCBI WGS metagenome assembly NPIG01 (sample SAMN07420675, study PRJNA396082) | bioreactor metagenome | isolation source: sample BR6 brine-fed electro-methanogenic bioreactor BR | place: Japan: Kochi | collected 2016-06-14
GGCCGCCGGGCCGCCGGCGGAGGTGCCGTCAATGAGAAGCTCGACACCGGTGGCGCCAACGGCGGCCACCGTCTTGGTGCCGGAAAAGCCGGTGAGCGTCACCGCATTCGAAGAGACGATCTGCTCGGGCTCGAGATCATAGACGTCGACAAAGGTGAAAGCCTCAGGATCGAGATCGGGAGCCGTGGTGATCGACCAGGTGTCGACCGGCGAAGCTCCCATAATATCGATGATAACCGAGGCAGTAGCTTCCGGCGCCTCGGGACTTTCCATGTAGATCGAAAGAAGGTCGCCGGCCTGGAAGGTCGCGCGCTTCACGCCCAGGATCTCGCCGTTGCGCACCAGGCTCGCCGTACTATTGCCGCCGATCAGCGAGATCTGCAGTGGACCGACGTTGAGCACGGCGTAGTTGGAGCCATAGGGCGTAACCAGATCGGCATCGTTCACGTCGAGAAACTCGATCGCGTGCAACTCGTCCTCATGGCCGGCAACGATCGCCTCGGCGCGCGCTTCCGTCATCGCCCCCGTGGTCACCGAGTTATAGACAACTTCGACCTCGGTCCCGAGATTGGTCACGACCGGGATCGAAACGACGGCGATCAGAAGCAGCAAAAGCGCATATTCAGTCGCAGTGGCGGCGCCGGAGGCGCGACGGAACATCCTGAGAATATTTTTCCGCATAATTTAACTCCGTGTTCCGCAGGGGGGTCAGGAGCGACTCAACAGCGCTCTCGCAGAGAGATGTATAAGCGTGCCTGTTTTTTGCTATGGCATAACAAAATTCAGGATATCCGAATGGCACCGCACGACAATCGATGGCGCCGTCTGAAGCATATTTTTTGGAGGATGAATGCGCGCACCGGGATTATATCGCGCTGCAGTGTAAATCCGGGCTGCGACCGAGCCGGTTGTCTATCCCATCGGCACAGAAGATCTTGCCTACCCGGCCGGTCTTTCAGTCTATAGCCACAATGATGCTCCCCCAATTTCTCGGAAAACCACGTACGAGCACAGCGGGGGCGAATTTGCTGTTTTATGGAAATCGGGCGTTGATCGCCGTCGCACGGTAGCAAAGATGCGCTGTCTTATTTCCCGAATTTTTCGGAAAAAGCCTCGGGGAGGATCTCCGCAATCTTCAACGTCTTGTTCTCTCCGCCGGGGCCGCACATGATGACGCGGGTCTCTGGAGACGAAAATTCGCTTATTCTCTGGCGGCATCCTCCGCACGGGGAGATCGGGTTTTCCAACGTGGAGACCACCAGGATCGTCTCGATCCTGGTGCCGCCCGAAACGATCATCGCTCCGATCGCCGTCGTTTCGGCGCACCATCCATTGGGCAGGGCCGCATTTTCGACATTGCATCCGGAATGCATGTTTCCCTTTTCGTCGAGAACCGCCGCCCCGACCCTGATCCCGGAGTATGGCGCATGCGCTTTTCCCATGGCCGATACCGCCAGCTCGAAAAGAAGCCGATCGGATCCTGCGAGCCCGTCCGTCATGAAACCAACCCACCCACCGAAGCCACGAGCAAATCGGCGAGATCTCCTGCAGCGCGGCGTCCCTGCTCGAGCGTATGCTCGTGGCTCAGTTCCTGGCCGGTCATTCCGGCACCCATGTTTACGATCATGGAAATCCCGGCCACACGAAGCCCGAAAAACCGCGCCGCGATGCACTCCGGAACCGTCGACATGCCAACCGCGTCGGCTCCCAGGATACGGGTCATGCGAACCTCGGCCGGGGTCTCGAAGTTCGGCCCGGGAAGACAGGCATATACCCCCTCGCCCAGAGAGAGCCCGATATTCGCCGCCCCTTGCCGCAACGCCTTTCTCAGCCCCTCATCGTAGGCGCTGGACATGTCGATAAATCGCTCGTTCCCCGCCCTGATCCCGGTCAATGGAGATTTCCCCGTGAGATTGATGTGATCCGAGATCAGCATCAAATTGCCCGGGGGGATCTTATCCGTCAGGCTGCCGGCAGCGTTCGTAAGGACGACCGTCCCGATACCGAGGTCCCGGAAGAAACGCATGGGGATAAGAAAGGCTTCCGGATCGTGCCCTTCGTAGAGATGAAACCGTCCCTGCATGCAGGCGACCGGTATATTACCCAGTCTTCCGAACAGGAACTTTCCGGCGTGGCCAGGAATCGTCGATACGGGAAATCCGGGAATATCGGAAAATGCCAACTCGTGAAGAACTTCGATCCTCTCGGACACGGTCGACAAGCCACTGCCGAGAACGATCCCGAGTGAAATCCGAGATTCTCCCATCAGTGCTTTCGTATCCATGATATCCGCAAACCCATTCATCGCAGTACGCTCCAGAATGCCGAAACGGCAATGGCGATCGCCACACCTCCTGCAATGTAGACAGCACCGCTCATCTTCCGACTTTTTTCTTCGCGGGAGTAATCGAGTTGACTCGCGTGCTGACGGCGAGCCTCGTCATCCGTTCTGGCGCCCCTCTGGATCGTTTCCCAGACCTCGTCCAGGCGGCTGTCCGGCGTTTGCACGAGAACCCTGGTCAATCGCTTTTCGAACTCTTCTGGGCTGCAGACCTCAATGGGTCGCTTATTGCCGAATTTGACATCGGATGCGAACACGATGGCGCTGGCGCATGAAATGTTGCTGCCGACGAGGCGGCGCAGCATCTTGACATGCCATTCGTTCTGCTTCACGGGGCTGCTGATTCGAAGGTTCATGCCGTCCTTGCTGCGGCATTCCCACTCCTGCCCTTCCGCGTCGAGAACTTCGCCCTCGAACGTCTTGGTCTCGACGACGAGAATTTCTCGAGGCAGGCGAGCGATGTGATCGATTTGCGTGAGGCCGCCCGATTCATTCGGAATGAAGACGTCTTCGATGACATCGACCTTATGCCGGCGAAGGATTTCAGACACCTTCGCCTCGCCGATGTTTCCTTTGTTTCCAGCCCCGCGATAAATCGCGAACCCGCCCAACGCCATGCCGACCCCCAAAAAAATGGAGAGTCCGACAATACTCAATATCGACAGATGTCCGATCATTCCGGAACTTTCATACGCTCATTTTGCCCGTATGGATACAGGTTCTCACGTGAGATATTTGAACGTTTCCGGAAAATGGTGCAAAAAAAATTAAGGGATGCGAGCCCGCACGATGCGGCGGGTCGTAATATCGCCTCCGGAGAGCACTTTCCCGGCGAACATGGCCTTCCTCTGAGCGGTGATCACCACGAACCTTTCGCCGTCATCGAACAAATCGGCATCCAGGCCGCCGGCATCGCACGCCGGGGCGGCAGCTCCGCCCCCGCGGGAAACTTCATCCGTTACGGTGAAGGAAGCGGCAGCACCTCCCGGGCCGTCCGGATTTGCTGCCTGCAGAGAGCAGATCGTTATCCGATAGTCGCCATCGGGCCCGATCCTGGCGATTTTCTTGAACGTCGCAGCGAGAGCGTCAGCCTGAGGATCTGAAATGGCGCCGCTTAGTTCTGCGCCGAGGGACGATACGCTCGTCGAGGCTCTGTTCATGCTCGCGACCTCGAGCATAAAGGCCCCAACCTGGATCAACCCGGCGAAGACGGCGATCATCAGAAGCATCGCGAAAGCATGCTCGACGATCACACCGCCGGTCTCGTCGCCGGCTATGCTTCGCACCGGTATCAACCTTCGAATATGACCGTTGACCATGCCTTCAACTCCACAGCGTTCGTAACCATCCGGTCGATCAGCGGCGTAAAGAAATGATGCCGACGGATGACTCCGATCATTCCGTACCGGGCCGAGATCGACTCGCAGTCCGTACCATCGCCGTCAGGCAGGCTTTCGATTGTCGTCGAGCACGCCATGACCAGGCTGTGCTCATCGGAAAACCTTACCATGATCGCATTGGCCCGCGTCGTCTCGGCCGCCGCCGTGGCAGTCGACATGCGGGTTCCAGCCGGTGCCGTCCTTGCGGCGATCATTGCATCGGAAGCCGCAGCCTCCATTGAATGCGTATTGATGAACAGCAGGCCGACATCGATAATCGCGCAGATGATCATGAGCAGCGCGACGAGGGTCAAGGCGACGCTTACGGCCGTGGCGCCGTTTTCGTCCTTTCTCAGTTTGCTGCCAAAAATCGCCGGCATCGCCACGTCTTTCCCTTACCCGGTAATGTGTTTGAGCGATTCAAGAAGACGGATGACCGCAGGCGTCATGATCAGGATGAACAACGCCGGCAGAGTGAAGATCACGATCGGGAACTGGATGTAGATCGGAATCTTCGCCGCCTTACGCTCCGCCTCGAGCATCCTTTCCTTGCGGGTGTCGGCCGACAGGATCTTAAGAGCCTCGGAAATCGACGATCCCATTTCATCAGACTGCTTGAGCACGTCCGTGAAGCGCTTCATGATATCCAGATTGCATCGCTGGATAAGGTTGTCAAACGCACGCCGGCGTTCGGGAAGAACCCTGAGTTCGCGTTCGAGTACTCGGAGTTCCGCCATCGGCACCGGGTAGCGGGATTTCATATTCTCGATGACTCGAACCAGGGAGGCATCAAAACTTTGTCCGCTTTCGGTATAGATGACGAACATGTCCAGGATGTCCGGCATCTTTTCGTAGATTTCCCGGTAGCGCGTCTTGATCTTGCTCTTGAGCACCACGTCCACGCCGAAGAAACCGACACCGGCACCGACCGCAAGGGCGAGAACTCCGTAGAGCTTGCTGGTCGCCGTGAAGAAGATCAGCCCGCCGATCGCAAGCCCGATGATCGGGAACAGGATCCTCAGGATGATATAGATGACGATCGTCCGTTCCCGGTAATAGCCGGCCTGGATCAGCCGACGCCGAACCTCCGGAAGATGGGTTTCTGAGATGTTCAGGCTGCGCTGCAGCTTGAACAGAATCTCTTCGAAGAAGCTGCCGGAGTCGATCAGATCTTCCCGCTCGCGGAGGATCTTGTCGGCCCGCGAGAACCTGTCGATCTGCCGCATCCGGGAATTCGTGTCCATCCGGTCGAAGGTAGCCTCGAGCGAAAAGAGGATCAGAAAATACATCGACATGCCGACCAGCATCGGTGCCGCGCCCCGGGCCGAGAAGGCGTCGGCGCCCATCTGCTGGTAGAGGAGCCAGACGGTCACACCGGCGACGATCATGGCCGCTGTGTATTTGACGATCGATTCTACTCGCATCGGTCAGACCTTAAGATTGGCGATCTTCTGCATGACGTAATAGCCGACGGCGATCAGGCCAAAGGCGATGAACAACATGAGCTCGCCGACTTCACGGGTATAGAACGGCTCGGCATATCCGGGCTGAACCAGATTGATGTATCCGAACAGCGCGATCGGCAGGATCGAAAGCAGGATCGCGCTCATTTTACCTTCGGCCGCCAGGGCCGCGATCTTCAAGCGGAGATGCGTGCGGTCCCGGATTGTGTCGGCCAGGCTTTGCAGAATGGTCGCGAGGTTGCCGCCGCTTTCCAGGTGAGCCGTCACAGCGAAAACAAAGAAGTCGAATTCGGCGATGTCGATTTCCTTGCCGACGGCCCTGAGCGCCGTCGGAACGGGAATGCCGACCGAAACCAGGTTCCCGAAGGACTGGAAGTTTTTCTTCAGGGGGTTGTCGACGACCTGCATGGCGTTCTGGATGGACGCCTGTACCGATTGCCCCACCTTGAGCGACCGGACCATGTAATTCAGGGCATGGGCCAGCTGGTTGATGATCTTGTTCTTCTGCCGCTTCACCAGGGCCTTCAGGATGCCCTTCTCGAAAATCATGTGAAGGGCGAAGGCGGCGACCAGCGGTTCCGCCCAGTCATCGATCATCGGGAAGTCAACCAGAGCGGTCACGGCGGCGATCATGGAAAGCAGGATGAAGACATAGAGCTTGATGTCGATCTTCAGGCCGGCGCGCTGAAGCCCTTCCTTTGTCGACGTCAGACTCGGCAAGATGGTCAGGATGGTCTGGTTCGTCGTTTCATCCCGGTCGTCCTGCAGAAGCATCAGGGTTTCTTCCGTCGACAGGGGCTTGCCGGAAACCGTGCCCAGCTTCCGATCGAACAGCATCTGGTCCCGCAGCCGGCGCGCTCCGATTACGACGAAGACGATGGCCAGCAGCAGCATGCCACCGACGCCGGCGATAACGAACTGACGGTAGCTCTCGAGAAACTCCATCAGAATTTCTCCGTGAAAATGTTCCGTGCAGCCGCTTCGAGACCGAACCGGCGAAGCTTGTGGACGCAATGCGGGGAAACGCGATGGGTGATGAACTGCCACTCCATCTGCCCGCCGCCGAGCTCCTTCAGCGAATAGGTGAAGAGATCCTGGAGAACCACCTGTTCGCCATCCATGCCGGTGACCTCGGTGATATGCGAAACGCGCCGGGATCCATCCGACTGGCGCCCGATCTGGATGATGAGATCCACCGCGGAGACGATCTGGCCCCGGATGGCGCGCGGCGGAAGCTCGAAGCCGGCCATCAGAACCAGGTTTTCCAGGCGGACGATACAGTCGCGCGGCGTGTTGGAGTGGATCGTCGACATCGATCCGTCATGGCCGGTGTTCATGGCCTGAAGCATGTCGAACGCCTCGCCATGACGCACCTCGCCAACGATGATCCGGTCCGGGCGCATACGCAGAGCGTTCTTCACGAGATCGCGCTGATCGACTTCTCCTTGGTTTTCCAGACCCGCGGGACGCGTTTCCAGACGCAGCACGTGCGGCTGCTGGAGGCGAAGCTCGGCCAGGTCCTCGATCGTGATGACACGCTCATCGTTCCGGATGAACAGCGACAGCGCACTCAAGAGCGTCGTCTTGCCCGAACTGGTGCCTCCCGAGATCAGGATATTGAGGCGCGCCTGTGCGGCGATCTCGAGAAAGTTCTTCATCGGCTCGTTGATGCTGCCGAACTGAACCAGCCGATCCAGGGTGATCTGGTGCTGCGGGAAACGGCGGATCGAGATCAGTGTGCCGTCGAGCGAGATCGGCGGGATAACGACGTTAACACGGGCGCCGCCCGGCAGTCGGGCGTCGACCATCGGGCTCATCTCGTCGAGACGACGGCCAGTCATTCGGGCGATCCGCTGAGCGACTTCCTTGGCGTGCTCCGGAGAGCGGAACGAGATCGGCGTCTTGATGATCTTGCCGTTCCGCTCGATGAAAACGCTGTCGTAGCCGTTCACCATGATATCTGTCACGGATTCGTCGTTGAGCAGTTGCTCCAGCGGCCCGGCACCGATCATGTCGTCGGCGATTTCCTGCGCCAGGATGCGCTGTTCGCTTTCGTTGATCTTTACGCTGCGTTCGTTGGCAATCTTTTCGATCGCCTGCTGGATCTGTGGAAGCAGCTTCTCCCGCCTCATCTGGGCGGCGTTTGCGATGTTCATGCGGCTGTAGAGCGTCTGGATGATGTCGTTGCGGACATCTTCAGGAACATCCATGCGCGCCGCTGCGAATTCCGAAAGGTCGCCAGACTTCCTGGGATCTTCGACCTTGTCGATCTTAAATCCGAGTTTCATCAACGACCTCCGAACATCCGGCCAAGAACCGATTTTTGGACGACAACGCCGGATGTCGGCAGCCGGTCGGCGATCTTCTGGAACGCCTTCACGGATGCGCCCTTCATATTAAGGATCGGCTCGCTCCGGATGAAGCTCTGGACAACCGTCTTGGGATCATAGGGGATGCCGAAGACTTCCTTTTCGATCCGCTTGTGGAATTCGGATTCCCGGATCACGCCCTGCTTCAACTCCCCGACCTTGTTCACGACGAGGAAGGAATCCCGCATGAAGCCGTGCCGGTTGATGAAGTTGAACATCTGCGCAGCATCGCGGACACCGACCAGGGTCGGCGGCGTGACGACGACGACCATGCAGGCCGAGAGGGAAATTTCCTTCTCGACAATCGAGCGAGCCGGCAGATCGACGATCACGTACTCGAAACCGCGGTACGATTTGACGATTACATCCTGGACGGCCTTTGGGTTGACCTTCACGTTGGCCATCGGCGAGTGCGATGACAGAAGTCCCAGGTTCTGGTAAGGCCTGGAAAGGGTACGCTCGAGGAAGAGCGAATCGATCCGATTGGGGTTCTCGAACATGTCGATCAAGCCCATCGTCGGGTCGACATTGAACTGCAGATGCTGGACCCCGCCCTCGAGATCGAGATCGAGAAGCAGCGTCTTTTTCTTGTGCCGCTCGGCAATGGCATAGGCCAACGCGGAAGCGACCGTGCTGGTTCCGCAGCCGCCGCGAGTTCCGGTGACGACGATCAAACGATCAGGATCGATGTCGAAGCCGAGATCCTGGCGTTCGCGAACGATCGTGGCCAGAACCTCGCTCAGAGTCTTCGCAGAGACCGGCTTGACCAGATACTCCGCAACACCGATCTGGCGCAGGCTGCGATAAAGGTCGACTCCGTCGCGATCCCCGAGGACGATGAGATTTGTTTCGCCCTCGGCGGCCTTCTCCACAAACTCGTGGAGAAGATTGACCGGATCTTCCTCTCCGGTAATATCGAGGATCAGGAACTCTGGGACCATCGACCAGCCCACGACATCATCGATCGCTGCCTTGATCCCGCCTTCCCGGATCTCCCCAACGAGATGGCGATCCGCGAGAGCCTCCTCGATATATGCCTTGTCTTCGTCGGCGCCAAGATACGCCAGAACACTGTCACGATGCATTGTTGTCTCTCCAATGCCTTTTGTTTTTACTTCGATTCGCGGAGCAGTTCGTCGAGCAGCTTGTCGACGTCCTCATCCATTTTCTTCGCTCCGGAAACCGTGCCTACCGTCACCGGCCCCTTGGCTTCGACCGGCTCGAAATCCTTCAGGAGGCGAGCCTCGTCGGCAATGAGGCTGCCGCTCGAGAACTCCTTGGACCGTTCGGTATCCATGTCGTAGCAGCGCCCTTGGACGCAGACGACATCCCCTTCCCTGTTGACGGGCAGATCGGCCGGATAAAGGCCGATCCGAACATCGGTTCGCGCGACCATGAGCGCCCTCGCCTTCTTGAGACGGCTCGCGTCCTCATCACTTAGGTCGACGAAATAGACGAGATCGTTTGGATCCTCGTCATGGACCTTGAGTTCGACACCGCTCACCAGGAACAGCCGGACCAGAGCATCGCCGTCCATCGCCTGCATGACGATGTCGTAGCGATCGCTTACCGATAGAGAAGCGTAGCGGATCTCGTCGGCGCTCATCTCGAAACTGTTTGGCTGTCCGGTGATCGTGTCGCGGAACCGATCACCTGCCGACTTCAGTGCATCGATATGCTCGCCCAGCATATCCAGCGTGATCGGCTGTCGAAGCTTGAGATCCTCAAGGATCACGACGCTTTCGTACATGCGCTTGATATCGTTGTCCGACCGCGGATTGAGCGAGACGATATAGTTCTCTTTCACGTCGCCGGCCGGGATTTCGACGAACGTCGCATCCTGCATCGGGTCGAAGACATCATCCTTCCCCTTGCGCCTGGCGGCATAGAGGACGCGTTTCGTCTGCGGCCTTTCGGGCTCCTTGACGACGATGGTGTCCTGCACCGTCACCGCGTTGGACGCCGGAACCTTGACCGCGGGTTCGACTTTGGGAACGTCCAGCGTGCCGACTTCCTTTTTGTTCGTCAGCTTGTCGTAGATCCCCGGGCCGTATTTGACGAGAAAGAAGGCCAGCCCCATGCTGAGCAGGGCGGCAAGGAGAATGATGAAGATACGCTTTCCCATATCAGAATACTCCCCAGCTCAGGGCCTGGTAGTAGAGGACCAGATGAGCTCCGACGCAGATCGCGACCCCATAAGGGAACGCGCGCTTGAGAATGGGCGCCGCCGCATCGTAACTGAGCGCCGGCACCGCACGCCGGACGGCGGCCAGTTGCAGGTCGAATATCTTGAGAAAGGCCACAACGAGAACGACGAAAATCGAAGCGACCCCCCCGGCGATCGCCGTCGCTACGAGAAATTCGAAACCGTATGCCGAGCCGGCCCACAGCATGAAGGCCGAGATCAGCTTGACGTCGCCGGCGCCGAAAATCGGCTTGATGTGCCAGATCGCCACGCCGATCGCGAAAACGCTACCGGCCCAGACGAGATCCATCACGGGATCAATCGTATCCGGAGCCAGAACGGCACGTGCCAGCGCCAGGCCGACCATCGTGATGCTGACCCAGTTGCGGATCTTCATTGTGTGGATGTCACTCACGGCGGCGTACATGATCAGGATCGAGACGGCCGCCATCAGCGCCATGACCGGGTAAATTCCAAGGGTCATTCGTTTTATGCCTTTCCTTATTTTTCTTCCGGATCCGACACGGGAACGACGACGTCATAGACGTTTCCGGCCGCGTCGCTCTGGGGAGCACTGGTTTTCGCCGCCGCTTCCGTCGGCAATTCCTTCTTCAGGATGTCCTGGACGATCTCCGGGACTTCTTCCTGGTCGCCGAGAAGATCGATATCGTCCGTAACCGGGTCGGCATTCGCGGGCTCGACCGCCGGTTCCTCGAGAGCCTGCAGGATCTTCGGCTCCTCGTTTCCGGGAGTGAGAACCGGGATTTCCCCGGCTTTGACGGTCGGCACGACAGGCCCCGCCGGGGCCGCCTTGAGTTCCGCAGGATCTGTCTTCGCATCGTCTTCGGCCGGAATCCCGCTCTCCACGGCGGCGGACTTGCTCTTTTCCTCGACGAGGATATCGGCAGTCTTTTCCTTTGCCTTGGGCTTCTCGTGGATAACGTTGAAGCGCACGAGCTTGGGACGCATCATGATGACCAGTTCCGAACGATCCTGGATTGCCGACTTGGCAAGCGGCAGATTGAGACCCAAGACCTTTTCAGCCTTCGTCGTGCCGCGGTCCTGGATCAGGCCGCCGATGATGAGCAGGTCGCCGGGGCGCGACTGGAGCTCCGAATAGACCCTGCGCTCCTTTGTGTGCGGAAGACTGAGCTTGACCTGGCCGGCCTCGAATTCCTCGAAGGACACGAGATCCTCGAGAACGAGATTGATCCGCGAATAGACGATGCCGTTCGAGTGGTCGCCAAACACCTGCATCTTGATGCCGGTCTCGAGTTCCGCCGTCTCGACGTCCTGGGCAACCGGGTCGCCGGTGTCGTTTTCCTCGAGCTTGATTTCCTTGATGTACTGGCGCCGGTCGCCGACCGCGAAATCGGACATGCCGCCGCTGGTCATGCTGAGCGTCGGACGGGAAACCGCCTTGGTTTCACCCTGGGTCTTGAGGAAGTCCAGAAGGGTATCGACGGCGAGTCTGCCGGGATTGCCGGTAATGCCGAGGGTCAGGCCCTCCGAAACGATGTTCGCGCCGGCGCTCTTGAGATTGAAGTCGAAGGCGCCCTTGTGAGTGCTAAGGTCTTCCCAGTGGACCCCGGCCTTGTTGTTGTTGTCGAGTTCGACCTCGTAGACCCAGGCATTATAGACCAGAACTTCCCGGCCCTCCTCGAATTTGCGGACATAGTCCGAAATCCGCTTCGCCGTCGGGTAGTTGGCGGTGAAGCTGATCAGGCCGGAAAAGTTGTTGACGTAGACGTCGCGGCCACCGAAGCCGGAAATCGCTTCGGAGAAGGGCTCGAGCGTCGCCACCCGGGTCTTCGAGTTGGCATCGCTGCTGTCCGACGTGGCGACCTCCATGACGTTCGGAAGCTTGAGCGTGAAGTTTTTCTCGCCCTCGAGCTTCAGGACGCCATTGCGGAACTCGTAGAACAGACCCGAAGTTGAGGCAATCATCTCGACGGCCTCGCGCAGCGGGCGGACCTTCGGATCCATGATGGTGACGTTCTTGCGTCGAAGGTCGTCGCTCGGCAGAACCGCGATGTCGAAAGGAGCTGCGATCAGCTTGATCACATCCAGGACCGGCATATCGGTGACGACGATCGGTCCGACTTCGTAATCCGGCAGCGCGTCGCCGACATGCTGCTCGAGATCGAGGATCGACCCCGCCTCGACGTCGAGGACGGTGATGGCGTCATCCTTGTCCGATCCGACGGCTGTGGTCCGGTCCGGCGTGGTCTCGATCTGAGGCATGTCGAGATCCGCACAGGAGGAAACAAGCAGGGCCCCGGCGCAAAGCGCCAACGCAGTCATTGTGAAGTGATTTTTTCTTTCTTGAGCGTTTTCGACACCCATTACCTTGCCCTTCAGCTGAGGCAGCCGGGATGCCCCCCGGAAACCAGTTGACCGAATTCTCTAATGATATATGGCCCAAGAATACGGGCACAAAACGAGAAGTACGGTATTGTTGTCTATATGGGGCTTTTTTTACCGTTCGGTCATCCGATATGAGCGGTATTTTCCCGTCTTCTTTACCGTATCGGATCCGGATTCGACCTCTTCCCCGACCGGTGCCTCGCCGTGACGGCCCCTCCCCTCGCGATTTTCGAGGTACTTGATCCATTTGTTGCGCAGTTTTTCGCGCAGTTCCCGCCTCTTCTCCCGCCACTTCTCGTTCTTCATCTTGAACCCGTCCTGGCGTCCGGCCGTGGCATCGAACCCCGAGACTTCCTCTCCGGCCATTTGGAACGTGGCGCTGGCGCTCGACGTGAGGAGGGATTCAGTCGCTCCGCCGAACACCAATCCGCGGGCCTGTTCCATCGGCAGCTCCGACTTCACCGTGATCGTTCCCGTGGCGAGATCGCACGTCACCGTGACGTCCGGCTCCCCGTCGACCCCGAGCGTATTGCGCGGAAAATTCTGGTCCATCATCGCCTGGGCAATGGATTCTATGCGCGTCCATGACGAATCACTCGGATCGCAGTAGGCTTCCTCGGAGCCGTCGACCACGCGATAGGCATAGGTTGCACTGATACCCGCTGCAGCGGAAACAGCTGTTTCGAGACGCTCGATGGCGATCCAGCTTCGACCCAGGTCGTTCATCGCCATCACGATCAGCATGATCGGGAAGAACGCCGCGGCCGCCATGATAAGGGCCGATCCACTCTCATTCTTCGCAAAGGATCTCTTCTTGATCATGGTGTCGTCTTTTCAAGCGCTGAGGTTGGACAGGCTAAAAAATGATATGGTTCCGAAAAAGAAGAGCGGGGCGAAAAATCGCCCCGCTCTCCCGAATTTCGTCCGACCGAGGCCGGCGCCGAAATTACATGTTGGCGTTCTGCAACGCGCCGGTGATGGCGGTGAAGATGCCCTCGACTTCCTCGCCCAGAGCCGTGACGGCCGCGATGCAGACCACCGCAATGAGGGCCAGAAGCATGCCGTACTCGACGAGGGAGGCGCCGGATTCGTCCTTGAAGAAACGCATGATTTTGTTCCTTGGAATTTTAGGTTGTTTCGTCGACCTCGACCACCGAGACCGATTTTTCGAAAATCGGCTCCAGTTTTCAGCGCCGACACAAACGGAGGTATTTCCCGTTTTTCCGTCGTCAAGTAATTTTTACGATATTGGTTCCAAAAAATTACGGTATTCTCGATTTTTTACGCCAGTGCCAGGATTGAATACCGTATTTGTACAGCGCACAAAAGAAAAGCGGGGCGAAAAATCGCCCCGCTCTCCCGAATTTCGTCCGACCGAGGCCGGCGCCGAAATTACATGTTGGCGTTCTGCAACGCGCCGGTGATGGCGGTGAAGATGCCTTCGACCTCTTCGCCCAGGGCGGTGACGGCCGCGATGCAGACCACCGCGATCAGAGCCAGAAGCATGCCGTACTCGACGAGGGAGGCGCCGGATTCGTCCTTGAAGAAACGCATGGTTTTGTTCCTCTTTTTCATTTCGAGGGTTGGTTCGTCGATCTCGACCACCGAGACCGATTTTCGAAAAATTGGCGCCGCTTTCAGCGCCGACACAAACGGAGGTATTTCCCGTTTTTTGTTCGTCAAGGTTTTACCGTATAATTTTTTTCCGGCGCACTTTATATGGACAAGATGCGCAAAAATAATTGTCTCCACCGTATTCGTGGATACCTCAATACCGTATTCGCCATTTACGGGGACAATAAAAAATGCGCCTACCGAAACTCATAATCCAGATCCCCTGCTTCAACGAGGCAGCTACCCTCGGCGTCGCCATCGACGCTCTTCCAAGAGAAATTCCCGGCGTCGGTTCCGTCGAGATTCTGATCGTCGACGACGGGTCGACCGATCGCACCACCGAGGTCGCGCGCGAGCACGGCGCGGACATCGTCGTTTCGCACGGAACGAACAAGGGACTTGCGCGCGCCTTCACTACAGGCATCGAGGCTGCTCTCGAGCACGGCGCTGACATCATCGTCAATACGGATGCCGACAACCAGTATTGCGCAGACGACATCCCGGCTCTCATCGAGCCCGTCCTGAAAGGCTATGCCGATATCGTCATCGGAACCCGCCCGATCCAGGACATCGAGCACTTCTCGCCGCTCAAGAAGCGGCTCCAGGGCCTGGGAAGCTCAGTCGTCCGGCTGGCCAGCAACACCGAGGTGGAAGACGCTCCCAGCGGCTTTCGCGCCTTCTCGCGAGAAGCGGCCCGCGAGCTCTATGTCCTTGGCGACTACACCTACACCCTCGAGACCATCATCCATGCCGGCCGGCAGAACTACGAGATCAAGACTGTTCCCGTGCGGGTCAACGAGGATCTCCGGCCGTCGCGTCTGGTCAAGAGCATCCCCAGCTACGTCAAGCGATCCGCATCCACCATCGTCCGCTTCTGGCTTTCCTACGAAGCACCCAAGGTTTTCGGCGCGCTCGCCGCGGTTTTCGGAATCCTGGCCGGACTTCTCGCCCTGCCGGCGCTTTTCGGAACCGGAGTTGGGCTGTTCGGCTTCTCCCTCCTGGCGTGCCTCATCAGCGGCGGCGCCGCCGTCATCACCGATCTTCAGGTGATGAACCGCAAGATCCTCCAGGATATCCGCCGGCGCCTTCGCGCCACTCAATGAAAGTCCGGAACCAGATGAACACGAATTCTCCTTCTCCCCAGGAAAAGCTGGGTCTTGCCTGGTACGCGTTTTTCATTTTCGTCATGGCGGCGCTTTGCGTCACGATCAGCATCGTGGCCAGGGATACCGTCGCCGGAACCCCCTTCGCAGATCCCGACGAATTCATGCGGGCCTTTCGCGTCCACTGGCTGCACGAGCATGGCTGGTTCGCCGAGCAGATCACCCGCATCAACCCACCGGAAGGGCTGATCCAGCACTGGACGCGGCCGCTCGACGTCGCCGTTCTCGCCGGCAGCCTGGCCATCGAGCCGTTTCTGGGATTCGATCGCGCCCTCGAGGTCTGGAGCCTCGTCTTTCCGCCGGCTCTCTATGTTCTCACCGGGCTTACGCTCGTCTGGGCCGTGAAGCCGATTTTCGATCGGCGCGCCTACTTTGCTCTCAGTCTTCTGTTCATCGCCCAGATCCCTGTCCTGACCCAGTTCCTGCCCGGCCGGATCGATCACCATGGCCCCCTGATCTTCTTCTATGCCCTGCTGATCGGCATCGGCGTCCGGATGTTCACCCAATCAGGCTCCAGGATACTGCCGGTCCTGGCCGGCTTTGTGATCGCGCTCGATATCTGGCTCACCGTCGAGGGAATGCTGCATATCGGCGGGCTGGTCGGCTCTCTCGGAGTTGTCTGGCTCTTCACCGGTCGCCGAATGGAAATCGCGCCGAAATCGTCCGTCATCTTCACCAGCGCCGCGGTTTCCTCACTTCTTTTTGTTCTGCTCGAGCGTGGATCCGGAGCCTTTTCGTACGGCTACAACGAGATCGACCGGATTTCCTTTTTCTATGTCCTGCTGTTCACCGCCGCGGCGCTGTTCTGGTACGCCGCAGCCCATGTCGAGCGCCGCTTCGCGCCCGCCCCGGACGAGGGCGCCAGTAAAATCCATTCCGTTCGCGCAAGGACGAAGCATCTGGTTATTCGCATCGCCGTCTCCATCCTCGGCGCCCTGGCGGCCTTTGCGATTGTCAAGTTGATGCAGCCGCAGCTGCTGCACGGGTATATCGGCTCCGTCGATCCTGCCTATGCCAAGCTCAGGGTTGCCCATATCAGCGAATTGCGCTCCGTCACCCCCGATATTTCCGAAGTGGGCCTGGTCGCGTTCGTCCTCAAGGCCGGGCGCTATCTCATCATCGCCATGATCGGCGCCCTCGCACTGCCTCTTCTCTTTCTCTTCGGCGGAGCGAGGACGCGGCACGTCTGGATTTTTCTGGCGGTCATGGCCTGCGCCCTTCTGTTCATGTACCCCATCCCGCTCAAGACGGTTTCCTTCTACAACCTTCTTGGCATGATCCCCCTGGCGGCGCTTTTCTCCCTGATCACCGGAAAATTCTCGGACCGGCCTCAAAGCTCGCTGCAATGGGGGGCCGCCTTGCTGACTGTAGCGCTCGTCTTCGGCCTGCAGTCCTACATCCTGGGAACGCGCAAGATCGAGAACCTGCCGGCCAACATGGTGGCCTCGACCTGCCCTTCGAGCAAGGCTGTCGACTACCTGCTCGGCGGCGCCGTCGAAGGAAAGAAGCGCATCATGACCCTTCCCGACTTCGGGCCCCTCCTTCTCTATCGGACGAATCACGACGTTCTCTCGATCCCCAATCACCGTGAGCAGCCCGGGTTCAATGCTCTCGTCGACGCGACTCATGCTGAAAGCGACGATGAGGCGCGCAGAATTCTGGACGAGAACAAGGTGGACATGCTCATCACCTGCAATGCGCCGGTGATCGGCAAGACCATCGGCCTGGATCTCGGCGAGAAGAGCTTCGGCGGGCGCCTGGCGGCCGGAAAGACCCCGGACTGGATCAAAGAACTGCCGATCGAAGGGCAAGGCGAACACGCCCTTCACCTCTACGAGATCGCTCGCGACTAGTCCGGTTCTCTTCCCCATGGAAAAAGGCGCGGCCCGCGAAGCCGCGCCTTCTTCTTTTCTTGAAGCCATCATTCGCCGGAAGCGACGGCGTTCACCTCACCAAGCGCCGCCTCAACCCGCTCTTCAGCCAGTTTCCGATCCAACCGGACGGCAGGCATCCGGAGGCCAAGACGGAGAACATGATACCGAATGCCGTGACCAGGTTCCTTCGCGCCATCTGGGGAACGACCACCCGCGCCAGGAACGCCTGGTAGCCGCGGTTCCCGAGCCGGCCGGCTCTTTCCCGGGCCCAGCCCCAGGAATACGAGGGATCCTTTCGTGTCGAGATCCGATCCTTCCGGTCATCGTGATACCAGATCGTCAGCGGGCGCTCGCACATCAGGAAACGACACCCGGCCTCTTCGAGCCTGAGACAGAAATCGAAATCCTGATGCCGCGGCAGCCTCTCGTCGAACATGACCTCCCGGGCCAGATCGGCCGTCATCAGCAGCGAGCTCGTCTGGATCAGCCCGTCGGATACGAAAAGGTAATCGCCGACGGGCTCGCCGTTCCGGATGCCCCGCTCGGGACGAGTCTCGACCCGTCCGTTCTTCCGAGAGACCCCGATGCGCGTGTAGACGACAACCTTTTCATTCCCGCCCGCCGCCTCGGCTTCCAGGGCCTTCACCTGTGCGCTGATTTTTCCCGGCTCCCATTCGTCGTCGGAATCGAGAAATGCCACGTAGCGGCCCCGAGCGGCCAGGATGCCGGCATTGCGCGCCGCCCCTCCTCCGCGATTGGTTTCGAGACGGATGCATCGGACCCGGGCGTCGCCGATGCCGTCCGCCCACTCTTGAGTTCCATCCGTCGAGCCGTCGTCGACGACGATGGCCTCGATTCCCGCATAGTCCTGGGCAAGTACGGAGTCGACGGCACGCACAAGAGCGTTCTTCCTGTTGAATGCCGGAATGACGACGGAAACCAAGCCGGTCATTCTAGTCGCTCTCCTCGACGGTTTCCTCGAGGATCTTCCGAAGCCTGTCCGCCGGCGCCTGCAGGGAGAAAAGGCTTTCCGCCCGGTCGCGCGATGCCTGGCAGAAGCCCTGGTACTTTTCCTCGTTTTCGAGGATCCGGCAGATCGCCCGCGCGACGCTGTCGGCATCGCCCTGGTCGACGACAAATCCGTTGACGCCGTCCTCGACGAGCAGGTCGGCGCCGGCCACGCGCGTCAGGGCCAGCGGCAGGCCGGTCGCCATGGCCTCGATGCAGGCCTGCGACAGGCCCTCGCGATAGCTGGGCAGGACCAGAAGGCTCATCCTTGCCAAGGCCGGACGGATGTCATCGAGCAGTCCGGTCCATTCGATCCGGTCATCGAGCCCCATTCCCCGGGCCTCCTCGCGAATTTCTTCGTAGAGAGGCCCGGCGCCGACGGCGATCGCGCGAACCGACGGAAAGCGTTCGCGAACCCTGTCCATGGCATCGAGGAAGACCGGCCAGCCCTTGACCGGAGTGAACTGCGCGACCATGCCGAGAACCGGTCCCATCTCGAGCGTCCTCTCGACACAGCTGAACTTTTCGACGTCGACGCCGTTCCAGACGATCTCGCTCTTTCCGATTCTCGATCCCCAGCGATCGCGATCCCGCGCATCTTCGGTGAGATAGATGACCTTCTTCGCCGCGGCGACGGAAACGGCGTCGAACGCCTCGTAGATCGCCTGGCGCCAGACCGGCTGGCGCAGATCCTTGCCGATGACGTGCCGCCGCACAACGCAGGGGATCCCCGCCATGCGAGCCGCCACGGCCGCCGCGGCATCGACCGGGATCGGCCCCTCGCTGACGATGACGTCGGCACCATAGATCTTCGCCGTCATGCAAAGTCGAGCGCCGAGAAGGGCGAAGCCCGCGCCCTCGAAAGGCATCTCATCGACCGAGATCGCGATGTCGCGCAGTCCGGAAAAGATCGCTCCGTCTGTCGCGACGTAAATCTCGTCGCCGTTCCTGGCCATGTAGCCGAACATGTTGGCCGCCACGACCTCCGCACCCCCGGTGCCCCGTGCGCCGCTTCTTCCGGCGGCCGATTTCATCACGACGAGAATGCGCATTTCCGTTCTCCGACAACATAAAAACCTGAATACGATATAGGCACAGACGCCTCACGATCCCGTTTTACGGTAAAGTTTGTCATTTTACCGTGTTGTCTGGGGACTATATCCATTTTTGTCCGTCTTTTACCGTACTGGATGAAAATGGAAAACGATAAAAACAAGGGGCGCATTCTCGTCCTGGCCTCGACTTTTCCCCGTTGGGCAGGCGATGCGGCAACCCCCTTCATCCCGAACCTCTGTCACGACCTTCAGGATCTCGGCTGGAAAGTCGACGTTCTTGTTCCTCATGCCGCCGGCTCGAAGCGCGTCGAAACCATGAACGGACTCGACGTCCGGAGATTCCGGTACTTTCATCCCGAGGCGGCCCAAACTGTTTGCTATGAGGGCGGCGGCCTGCTGAATCTTCGTAGCCAACCGTTCAACCTGGTCAAGCTTCCCGCGCTCGTCGGCGCCCAGTGCGCCGCCGTTACCCGGGCGGCCCTCTCGGGGCGTTACGATCTCTTCCATGCTCACTGGATTCTTCCTCAGGGCTTTGCCGCGGCGGCCGCGAACCTCGCCAGGAAAATCCCGACCGTCGTCACGGTTCATGGCGGCGACATCTTCGGTCTCCAGGCTCCCGTCCTGAAGGGATTCAAACGCTTCGCCCTCAGGTCCGCGAGCCACGTCACCGTCAACAGCTCGGCGACCGAGTCCGCCGTCAAGGATCTCTGCCCGGATCTCGGCCGGATATCCCGTTTCCCGATCGGCATCACGACGGACAGGCCCGCCGACGGCGCCCTGGTCCGGGATATCCGCCAGCAATACCGTCGCGAGGAAGGACCGCTTCTCGGCTTCCTGGGCCGCGTCATCGAGGAAAAGGGCATCTTCGACTTCATCGAGGCCATCGACATGCTTCGTACGGTTCTTCCCGGCGCCACGGGCCTGGTCATCGGCGACGGGCCCGCTCTCGCGGCCGCCAGGGATCTCGCGCGCGACAAGGGGCTCCTCGAGAGGATCCATTTCAAGGGATGGGTGGATGCGGGAGAGGTTCCCTCCTACATGCAGGCATTCGACATCTTCGTCGGCCCGTCGAAGCGTTCGCCCGAAGGCTGGGTCGAGGCGCAGGGCCTGACCTTCCTCGAGGCGATGCTGGCCGGCACGCCCGTGATCGGCACCCGCTCCGGCGGCATCCCGGATACCGTCAGAGATGGGGAAACCGGGTTCCTGGTCGAGGAAGGCGCCGTCAACGAGATCGCCGAAGCGATCCTGAGGATCCATCGCCCGTCCTGGATGGGCGAAACGGCCGATTTCGATCTCATGGCGAGAAAAGCCTACGAGCTGGCATCCCGTGAATATTCGCGCGCGGCCTCCGCGCGGCGGTTTTCGGCCCTTTTCGACGACATCATCGGCGCAAATCGCCTCAGGTGCGAGAACCTGGCAACCTCAATGCGCTCTCACACAGACCTCTTCGATACCGGCAATTGAAGTCGGGCCGCGAGGGGGCGATAATTCGGCTCTTCAGAATTGACGGCGGCCATGGTTGGAATACCATAAAAACCTTAGCTGGATCATGCCTTTCGGAATGACGCCCTTGCATTGCGAATTAACTCGGCAGCAAGAGAGATGTTCTCCCTAACTATCTGACGCCCCTTTGGTAGTCCAAAAAGACACACTGAACAAATAAGAGCAGATACACCGGAGAACGCTGTCAACCCGAAGACACCTTCCGGAATAAGTGCATGCATTCGCAAACCATACCCGACCAAAATTATGGAAGCGGCGATCAATAACGGAAACCAAGACGCCTGTAGTTGATCCAGAACAGAGACAGGCCCTTTTCTTCCGGAAAGATATACCGCTCCCGGCAAAAGAACGGCAACCGTAATGGCGACATAAGACAGCACGACGCCCTTGACGCCAAAGAGCAGCCCAATCGCGATTGCCCCTATGCGGATAAAACTGCTTACTATCCCCCAAATCATGAACTCGTTGGTGCGCCCCTGGGTCGTAAACAGCCAACCCGTTGGACGCGAAAGGCACGTCGTGATTCCGAGGATAGAGAACATTGAAAGCAGAACGCCGACTTCTTCCCACGCCGAGCCGAGAACGAAGTCCACGACCCAGTCTCCCATCACACATGAAAATGCCATAAGCGGCATTACCATCATTGAAGTTTTCTCGAGCACACCCGTGTAGGTTTTTTTGTATTTTACCGGCTGCTCGACGAGACGCGACAGCGATGGAAGCATGATCGACGTCAGCGGGCGATAAAGATTTTTGATCGGAGACATGAACAAAGCTTGTGCTCTGTCGTAAAACCCTAGTGGAACAGCTCCCAATTTCGCTCCGATCAGCAAATTGCCAATATACATCGAAAAATAATTGAGAATGTTGAACCCTGTGATATTCCCTCCAAACTTTACCAATCCCATGATCTTGGCATGCCTGCTCGGAATACCCGGAACCCACCGCAGCACGCTCCAAGACAGGACAATCGAGAATAAATGATATGCCAGGTACATTATCATGAGAGCCCAATACGACCGCATTCCCGCAGCCGCAGAAACACCGACAAGCAATGAAGCTAGTACCGAAGCCAAGTTTATCATGGCTATTGCCCGAAACTTCATTTGCCGGCTCAGGATCGCCAGATGCTGAGCCCCGAGGGGGGCAATCACAAAGATAACCGAGAGGCATCTCACCAGATCAACCAGCCGCTCTTCCCCATAGAATGCGGCGATCGCGCTGGCAGATGCGCTTAGGCCGCCAGCGATCACCAGGCCCAGGAGAAGGTTGACCCAGAAAATTTGGCTGACCTGGGTGTGAGTTATCGTCTTTGCTTGGATGATCGCCGATGAAAAGCCAAAATCCTTGAAGACCATGGCCATATTGACAATCACCATGGCCATGGCAATAAGCCCGAATGCCTCCGGGCTCAGGAGCCTTGCCATGATAACTTGGCCGATCAGCGATACGCCCATAGCTATCAAGTTTGCCATGAGCAAAAAACTTCCCCCATTCACCAAGCGCCCCCGAACCTTTCCCTGAAGCTCGGTGACATCAAAAATTCTGTCTTTTTCTGTCATGGGGGTGGAGTTATCCGAAGAAATTTCCGACGAACCGGAAAAAGTTGAAAGCGACGATTGCCGCCGGATATTTAATGAATGGCAGCTTCAGGTTATGCTCTCCGGATCGCGGTAGCGATGGGGCAATTATGCCGAACAACGGCCTTTTCGGAACATCCAGTCCCAGATTGGCCAATTCACGTTTTCCGCGGCTGATCCGCAAGACTTTCTTGAGGATCGCTCTTCCAGTATTCCTGGCAGGATGATACACTAGGGCGGCTCCCCGATAGGCGATCCGGAAGCCATGTGACCGCATTCGCAGGCCGAACTCCCGGTCCCCGCCTGACAACAGACCCAGACGGAATCCTCCCGCCAGATCGAACGCATGCCTGACGACGAACAGGTTGGCCGTCGCGCCGAACCCCACGTGGCTGACATACAATTCTTGTTTCAGGAACAGGCAGCTGTCGATAAATTCCCAAATATTCGGGCACCTTCCCTCTGGCATGATCTGGATCTTGCCCGCCAGTTGCTCGGCGTCGTGTCTCTCGAGTCCTTCGACCCCCTGCGAAATCCAGCTTCTTACAGGGACGCAGTCGGCATCCGTAAACGCCAGAATCGCTCCCCTGGCGATGTCCGCGGCGTTGTTTCGCGCCGCGTATGATCCCGCGATTTCATTCTCGACGACAATCCTGAAGTTTCCTTCCGGGAATTCCGACTCGAACTCTCGTGCCGCATCGATCGTACTGTCCGAAGATCCGTTGTCGGCGACAATCACCTCAAACTCGCCATCCGGATAATCCTGTTCGGCGAGCGCCCTCAACGTTTTTGTCACGCCTTCCGGATCGTTCAGAACGGGTACGATCACCGAAACCTTGATCGACCTGTCCAATTTTTCCCCGGCCAGGGCCGGGAGTTCGCCGCAATCTGTCATCTGGTTTTACCGTATTGTTTTTTCTTCAAAACCCTTGAATACGATATAGACATTTTTTTATCGGTGAAAATGACTTGGGAACCGATCCGCGGGGCTTAATTCTGGAAGGTGAACAATTTCAAGATCATTCCCCCAAAGGAACGGCATGTCCCACGTTTTGGTTACCGGCGGAGCCGGCTATATCGGCAGTCATGTAATCCAGGAGCTTCTCGACAACGGATTTCCCGTCGTCACGATCGACAATCTGTCGACCGGAAATCGCCTGCATGTTCCTGAGAGAGCCGCCTTTGTCCACGGCGACTGCGGCAGCCCTGCGTTGCTCGATGGCGTCTTCAACCGGTACGACATCGATGCAGTCATGCATTTTGCAGGATCGATCGTCGTATCGGATTCGGTCCGGTATCCTCTGGTCTACTACGCCAACAATACCGGCAACTCGCTCACCCTGGCATATAAGGCCATTCATACGGGCGTCCGCGCCTTCGTCTTTTCCTCGAGCGCAGCCGTCTATGGCGCTCCAGAGGCGTCTCCAATCGGGGAAGACAGCCCGACGTTGCCGATCAATCCGTACGGCGCCTCGAAGCTCATGACCGAGTGGATGCTGCGGGATGCCGGAGCGGCGCACGCCCTTCCCTATATCGGCCTGCGGTATTTCAATGTCGCCGGAGCTGATCCCCTCTACCGTCGTGGCGAGGCACCGCCGACATCAACCCATCTAATCAAGATTCTCTGCGAGGTCATGGTCGGGGCCCGCGAGAAGATGGTCGTTTTCGGCGATGACTACCCGACCCCTGATGGCACCTGCATCCGCGACTACATCCATGTCTCAGATCTCGCAAGGGCACATGTCGCGGCTCTCCGTCATCTGCTGGCCGGCAAGCCCGGAGGCTTCTTCAATTGCGGATACGGCAGGGGATACTCGATCAAGGAAATTCTCGATGCTGCCCGGGATGTAAGCGCAACCGACTTCCTGATCGAGATCAGTCGACGCCGTCCGGGGGATCCGCCACGCCTCGTAGCCGACATCACAAAGATGCGCGCGACTCTTGATTGGCAGCCGCAGTTCGACAACGTACACGAAATCATTCGCCATGCCTACCGATGGGAACAGTCCATTGCCTGACGGCCAGCCTTTCCGGTTATTTTAGAAACGAGCGCTTGCTGTCACGCTTAGAGCCCAGAACTTACGGAAATCATGCTCTTCCGACGACAGATCGCAATACTCTCGAACCCGTACTGAAAGGCCGCCGCAGGCTGATATCAACCATGGCGGCGGCCCAACTCCAGGCTGGTCCTGGTGGGTCTGACGCGTCGCGTCAGGCGGCGTCGGCCGAGACCCCGGCCTCGAGCCGCGTGATTTCGTCCTTCAGCGCGAGCTTCTGCTTTTTCAGCGCGGAAATCTCGGTATCGTCGGATCCCGGCCTTGAATGCTCGGCCTCGATCTTCTCATCCAGACTGCGATGCTGCTCCTTCAGAGATCCAATGCGCGCTTCGAGACTCATGAGCACCTCCGTTGTTTTTCAAATGGGCCGGTCGTTCTTTTTCGACCACTCAACAGATATAGGTGCGTTTCGGATGTTTATCCCGAATATCTCGCCTCTTCCTTGCTCTGGTTCGTCACCCGTGGAATAGGCCCCTCCCCCGCATCCTTTCCTCATCTGTCCGGGATGATTCCGCGGCCTTTTTCAGAAGTACTCGCTCTTCAGATAGACATAGAGATCAGCCACCCTGTCCATACCGCTCATGATCGCATTTCGCACATTGTCGGCCTTTGCGGAAAGCTGTCCGCCCCTGCTGCGCGGATCGAGCGGACAGAGGGTTTCCATCGAGCTCCCGAACGCCGATCGGAAATCATTAATCGCTTCACGCAAATCCTGAGCATTTTCTCCGCTTTCCGCGCCGAGGATCATGCCGCATAGGCTGTCCTCCTTCTTTTTCTGCGTGTCTTCCCATGCCTCGTACTCATCGAGAGGCAGTCGGCCACCCACCTCGCTTTCTCTCCAGGATTTTCCCGAAGCGATGGCCGAGAGCATCATGTTTCCGGTTTTTACGGTGTAGTGGGACGGCTCGTAGTAGGATTCCGCCTGCTTGGCCTCCGTATTCAAGGACGAGAGAGTAAGTGGTGTATATCCGCCGAACTCCCACCAGGAGACATTCAGCCCCCTGTTAGTGTATTCTTTGATTATTCCCAGGGCGAGCCTGCGCCACCGGAAGTCCTGTTGGTCTCTTAGAACCAGAAATGCATGTGCCGGATTTGTGACAAAAAGAACCTCCGATTTTTTGTCCAGCGCAATAGCCAGCATTTCCCTCAAGGCCCGCTGTCCTGTAATGAATTCCCGCTCACCTGGAATGCTTAGGCGCGCTTTTGATTCGCCCTTTTTTATGGTTTTTTTTGACAATTCAAGGATGCCATACTTGGCGACCGACCTTTTCAGGTAGTTCGGCTTTTCAGCATCGAGGAACCCGTTTTGCCTCACGCCTCCGGTGTCCCCGCCGCGGCCGCGCAAAACCGCCTTGATGCTGTTCTCAAACGTTTCCTTGGTGAATAGATATGCCGGAGGTAGATAGGACAGCGGGTTCCAGGCTGGCGGACTGGGTAAAGAGCTTCGGCTGTATTCAGATCTGAATTTTACCGAAATTAACCCGTAATAATCTGCGAATATGTAGATTTTCTTCGGAACAATTCCCGAGCGGACCGTGGCTTCGAGCACAGCCACCTGTTCCGCAAGAGATGAGCCGGGCGACGCGACCGAGAAGACTCTTTCCCCCGCGAATATCTCATGATCTGATGAAATGCCGTAAAACGCCCGCGAATTCCCCAGGACAACGGTATCGGGCCCATAGCGGACGATCGCATTTGCCTTGTAGGCGGACGAGTCCGACGCGATAAACTCGTTCGCCCGGTGGTTTGTGATGGAAAAGCGGAAGACCTCTGAAGGATCGACAAAATAGTTGAGGGATCCTACCGAGGCAAGCGGGACCCCAAGGCCAAGCAGGAACAGACCGATCAGGTGCCATGTTTTCATCGTCACACCCTTACATTTCCGCCTTTGTTGCCGGCGCTCCGTCAGCGTCATCGCCAGGAACCCTGATCACGAAGCAAAATGACGGCGAAGCCAACGACAGTAAGCCTCGCAACCACCCGGGGCAGCCGGCCCAGGCTTTCCAAATGGCTCCGGCCACTGCGTTTTCCCGCTTTCCGGCAAGGACGTATTCGATCATCGAACCCGTGACATCCTCTGTTTCCCCGCCGGAACTGGAAGCGAGATGCCTGAATTGTCCTTTTGAAAGAGGCCAGCAATCATAACCCGAGCTCCGCCCCGTTTTCTTCAGCCACAACGTTGCCAGCGGCCTCGGCAGCCAGCTCAGAAACGGCAGGTGATAATGAGGCTCATCGATTGCCCATCGGCTCGGGAAAGCCACGTAGGCAATGCCGCCTGGCTTGAGAGCGCGGACGATTTCTTCAAGGTGAACCCTTTGCTCCCCGCTCTCTCCGACGTGTTCGATGACATGGTTTGAAATCACGATGTCGAACATCCCCGAAGAACACGGCAGCTCCGGCCCCGATAGCTGGATGAACTCCATCTCTTCCGGGAAACATTCCTGCCTCTTGATGTCTGCGCCCACCACGCGCCCCTTGTCTCCAGCGCCTTCCTGGAGAGCCAGGCACAAGCGCCCAGCGCCGCAGCCCACATCGAGAATGCTGGCGCCCTCGAAGCTCATGAAGGAGCCGAAAAAATCCCGCAGGTGTCGCGCCTTCCGGTCTCTTTTGGTAAGATTCGTTTCAGCCCAGGCTTTTTTCTTTTTGAGGCCCTGTTTCATGTTCATTCATAAGCCCTAGAATTGAAAATAAAGAAATTCGCTATCGGACCCGAGATTGATCAGCGCCAATCCCATTGCCAACCCGGCAATGAGCGCGCAAACCACCACTGCCTTGGGTTTTGTCATCGCGCGCACATCGAATTGTTCAAGATTAAGAACAGGCCTGAATTTGCGCAGCATCTCATAAGCGCTTGGCGCCTTCATGGCGATAAGATAGGAAATAGCGACCAACCCCACAGAAAGTATATGCCGGCCGGTCGAGCCGTTCAGGATCGCGAGCATGCCCTCTCCTGGAATGAACATTGCCCCCAACAGCCGCAAGGCTCCACTCGTGGTTTCCGCCCGGAAAAAGACCCAGGCCAGAATCACGCAAAGAAACGTGAGGCCGCGGGAGGCTCCTTCATGCCATCTCCTGGATCTCAGGCGCCCCGCAAGATCGGCGCCTTGCCAGAGCCTCTGGATGACCAGGTAGCTGCCGTGCAAGGCGCCCCAGATCAGGAAGTTCCAGCCTGCGCCGTGCCAGAAGCCTCCCAGGACCATGGTGATGAAGAGATTGGCGAGGCCGCGGCGGCGGGAACACCGGTTCCCTCCCAGAGGGATGTACAGGTAGTCCTTCAGGAACCTTCCCAGCGTGATATGCCAACGCCGCCAGAACTCCTGGATGCCCGTTGACTTGTAGGGCGAGAAGAAATTGACCGGAAGGCGGATACCCAGCATGTAGGCCGCTCCCGATGCCATGTCGCAATACCCCGAGAAGTCAAAATAGATCTGGAAGGTGTAGGACAGCACCCCGAGCCAGGCCGAGATCATGGAGACGTCGTTCCCGGCGTCCGCGGCCGAAAAGACATCCCCGACGAACGGGGATAGACCGTCTGCGATAATCGTCTTCTTGGCCAGACCGATGCTGAAGATGAACAGTCCGACGAGAAGGTTGCGCACGATCCTGTTCTTCGTCACCAGCCGCCGAAATTGCGGCATCATCTCGGCATGGTGGACGATCGGCCCGGCGATCAGCTGCGGGAAGAAGGTGACGAACAGGGAGTAATCCAGGAACCCGCCTCTTACCGGCAGCCCTCGATAGCTGTCGACCAGGAACGCGATCTGCTGGAAGGTGAAGAAGGAAATCGCCAGGGGCAGGACGATCCTGGGAATGGCGATGTCGGCACCCGCCAGGTCGTTCCATGCTCCCAGGAAGAACATGAAATACTTGAAGAATACGAGCAGCGCCAGGTTGAAGACGATCCCAAGCGCAAGAATGACCTTTTTGCTCGAGACCGATTTCTCGATCCCGCGTCCGACCAGATAATTAATGACGAGGGATCCGCAGATCAAAGGCAGATATGCCGGGTTCCACCAGCCATAGAACACCAGCGAGGCCACCACGAGAAAGCCCGTGGTCAAACCGGCTCCGGCAATAAACCTCATCGCGTAGAACATCGCCACGACGACCGGCAGGTAGATGAACATGAAGCCTGGCGAATTGAACAGCATTCGGGGCCGCTTCCCTCTGATTTTTCTGTCTTGATGCGGATACGGAGATCCTCTGGTACTGCGTTAGATATAGGCCCGCAGCACGATATAAAAACCCGACGAACATCGAACGTCGGACCTCGAAAGCCCGCCGAGACTCAGTCGTTTTGTCCAATGTTTAGCGCCATGAATCCCACGGAACCATATCCATTTTCGTGTGTGTTTCCTGCGACAAGAAAAAGAATGTCTGAAACAACGGATCAAGAACGGACACGTGACCTGGTTCAGCGATATCTGCCGGAAGTCTCCTCGCAGCTTTATCGCCGGGAGGATGGACAACCGGTCCCCGAGCCGGGCGAAGAGGACATTCCATTCAAGCCCACACTTCGCAACCTCCCGGAATTCGCCCTCGACCGCCTGATTTTCGGCAACAGGTTCTTCCAGGCTGTCAAGGAGTTGCAGAAGCGCGGCGACTTGCGGGCAAAAGCCTATTTCAAGCGCCGTGACCAGGCGATGTCGTACGTCTTCCTATCCGCCTTTGTCATGCTGCTCGCGTTTATCCTCAACGATCCGGAATATTTCGACTTCTTCCTGGTTTTCGAGGAGCCCCTGGATATCTATATCCTGGCTCCCTGGATCGGATTTTTCGTCCCGCTCTTTTCGGGCTTTTCCGCTGCCTATTTCGCAAAAAGGGGAAAACCACGCGGCATGGCACTATCCATTACGCCGACAATGGCTTTCCTGGGCTCTTTTGGCTGGGGCTGGGCATGGATAACGATCTGGGTCTGCGCGTTTCTGATCCATTACCACCTGGCCCACTCCGGGAGGTCAAAGCGTGCGACCCTGTATTCCTTCGGGGCCGTCGCCGCCGCCAGGATCGTTTCGGTCGATCTTTATGAGGGGCCCTACGGATCCAGGGGAAAGACGATAAAGCTTGAATTCATTTCCCTGACGGGGACGCAGATCGACTTCTGGCATAGCCTGCTTGCTTCCTCGTCAGCATCGGCAGGGGACGCCGTTCTTGTGTTTTACGATCCCGGCAACCCCAGATCGCATATTCCTTTCCACCCGGATCACTTTCAGAACACGTGCCTTAGCCAATCACGTTTCGAATCCTTCAAGGATCTCGAGGCTGCGGTTCCATTTGCCGAAATGCCGGATCTCACCACTTACAACGACGCTTCACGGCTCGCATTCTTCGTCGGCCGCGCGAGCCCGCCGAGGGGCGCCTAACGAGCGCCCGGCTTCTTCCTGAGTTTCTCTTTTTTCAGCGAAGCGGATACCTGTAATCTGGTCCGAAACTTCGAACAAACTGCTTCAATCCAGGTTTTTTTACCCAGTGCGCATCTGATTAACTCGGCGTGGCAGCAAGAAACGACAGCATGATCTGCAGCTTTGGAGAGGAAGCGGATCCTTAGTCCAGCCCCATCTCCTGCCATCCTTTTTCCGCCCGGAACGACTCATCGGTTTGCGGCAGGCAACCACGGATCTTCTCGTTGTTCCGATGGTGGAAAAGAGGCAGGCCGCGATCGGATTCGAGCTTCATGAGAAGACGTATGTCCTTATGGGAATTCTCCCCGCGACTTACCCGGTCCATGGCTGGCGCGACAACAGCATCTGCCAGGACGGAGCCGCCGATCGTTTCTCCTTCAAGCCCGCCCCAGATCGGCCCCCCGGCTACCTCGACATGGAAGGACTTATCGTATTCGTCCTTTGTTCGGGCGTGAAGACAAAGAGGAGAATCGAGACCCAAAGCCTCTTTGCCGCTGTGATCGAACGCGAACACGTCGGTTGTTCCGTTTTCGTTGAAGCACAGCTTCATCTCGATGGCATCATTGCAGATCCGGGACAGCCTGTAGATCTCCGGGTTCAGTTGCCGGAACATCGCTTCGATGCCCTGAAGATTAGGTGATCGCGTCTCGAAGCTTAGGCTCGAGGCCGTGGTCTCATACGCCGGATACTGCTCATCGCCCTGTTTCTCGGCACTTTCGGCCATCGCCGCGCAAATAGCCTTTTCGAAAAGAGAAGACCTTCCGAAACCAACCGGTATGCCGGGAACCCCGGAGGATTCGATATTGACGGTATCCGGGTCCGACTTCGACCAGTATCCGCGCACCAATCCCTCATTGTTCCCCGCAGCCAGTTCACGGACGTCCGCCAACTCGAAAGCAACGGTGCCTTCGTCGAGAACACGGGTATGAAAACTCATATTCCCTTGCCGGATATGCTTCCCCATCAGAGATTGGAATTTCATATAGAAAGCGGAATCTGCTTTCTGGGCCGCCTTTGTGCGGGACTTGGCGCGGGATTTTTCGAAGAATTTATCGAACACGGGCCTCTCCTGAAAAACGTCTTCGAGAATAACATGGCGCCAACAGGAGAGGCCCGCTTGTTTTTTGATTAGTTGACGGCCCCCTTTACCTGGCTGGCGTCATTGCCGGCCACCCAGGTGACATCGTGGCCATTGCTCAAGAGTGCCTTTCCTCCAGCTCCCGGCGTTCCGCTCCAACTTCCGTTGCTGTAGCTACCGGAAGCTCCGAGATCGCCGCCGCGGCCGGCATAGCCGCCCCATCCGCCGCCGTCGCCGCTTTCGTTGCGACCTCCGGCACCGCCGGTCGTCAGGGTTCCCTGGGCGCCGGATTGCCCGGCACGGGTTCCTGGATAACCGTATCCTGCACCGCCGCCACCGCTACCACCAGGATCGTCGTAGGTCTGGTAGTATGCCTGTTCGTTGTTGCTGCCGGCGCCGCCGCCACCACCGCCGCCGATGATGCCGGAATTGCTGATTTCGGCACCGGCGCCCAGAACAATCGCCGTTCCGCCAACACCCCCATTACCGCCTCGATGTGGCGTCACTACTTGAACCCAATAAGGCCCCTCATCCGGGTCATTTTCCCAGTATCCTGAAACAGATCTCGAGGATGTCCCGAATCCACCGCCGCCGCCGCCGCCAACGATGTAGGAGGCATTGATAATCTCAGCCGGCAAAGTCGTTCTGAGCGCAACCCCTCCGTTCGAATCCGAATTTCCTCCGCGACCGACGATCGTTCCGTTGTTGCTGATCATCACCGTGGAACCCGACGGAAACGATCCCGTATCGAAGGCGGCCAGACCCGTCGTCGTGGAGCCGACCGTGACGCCTGACAGAACCGTCACTCCGACATTGACCGGCGTCACCCCGTCCCATCCGTAGTTGTCGATGAGATCCTGGGAGAGATTGTAATTGTTCACGTCGGAGGCGATGACGATGTCGGAGAGATTGAACCCTGTCTTGACCGCCCAGGTCGTCGTGTAATTGCCGAGAACGACAGTCCCGATTTTCGTCGTTCCGTATTCGTCCGAAGCGGGAACGACGATCGCCAGCGTCTGTCCGGCCGTAACTTCCGCGGACGGCAACCCCGTATTGACGCCGTCGACGACGAGTTCGGCGCCGTCCGCGCCGACGACGGAAACCGTCTTTGTTCCCGAGAATTCTTCCAGGGCGACCGTATTCGAGATCACCGCGTCACCAGGCGCGGCATCATCGACATTGTTGAAGGTGAACGGGGCCGGGTCGAGATCGGCGGCCGTCGTTATCGACCAGGTGTCGACCGGCGAGGCGCCCAGGATGTCGATGGTCACGCTCGCGGTCGCCTCCGGCTCCTCCGGGCTCTCCATATAGATCGAGAGCAGGTCGCCGGCCTGATACACCGCCGAGGCGGCGTAGAGGATCTCGCCGTTGCGCATCAGGCTCTGGGTGCCGTTGCCGCCGAAAAGCCGGATGTTCAAGGGGCCAATGTTGATGACGGCATAGTTGGATCCGTAGGGCGTGATCAGATCGGCGTCGTTCACATCAAGAAACTCGATCGCGTGCAGCTCGTCCTCATGGCCGGCGACGATCGCCTCGGCCCGGGCTTCCGTCATGGCACCGGTGCTCACTTCGTCGTAGACAACTTCGACCTCTGTCCCGAGGTTGGTCACGACCGGGATAGAAACGACCGCGATCAGAAGCAGCAACAGCGCATACTCCGTCGCCGCGGCGCCGCCGACCGAACGGCGGAATCGTTGAAATATTTTCCTCACCGCAAAATCTCCAATTTTGTAATGGCGGTTTGGCATGAATTTTTGAAATGCCCAGCCAAGCGGTTTTATACGAGGATTTATCGTCACTTCTCGCGCTTGCTACCCCTTTTCCTCATTTGGTTGGGTTTTCGGGTTGGTGCCCCTGATTGCGGCCTTATTTTTCAACACGAACACCTGCAAATGTCTTCAAGCCCAAAACCAATTCACAGCGCCAGCCGATGAACTTCAATGCTTCACGCCCCACCGTTTCTCACTCTTGCGACTGGCTCGAGATCCGTCCTTACTCCCGGAATCTCCTTCCATCTTTGATCCGCATTTCCGAAGAGGCTTTCGGGCCAGGGTATTTCAACGATCCCGTCGATCTGCAATTCGGAACCCCTCTTCACCTGCTTGCTCTGAAAAGCGGACGTGCCGTTGGCTTTTCGACGGGATACCTTTCATCTCTCGACGGAGCCATCCGGGAACTCGGGTGCTATTTCTTGCGCGAACAACTCGACGGTGATCCGACGATGGTTGGAGTCATAAAGACCGCTGCCGTAGCAGCCAGGCATCAACGTTCCGGGATCGGGGCGGCGCTTTTGCAAAAAACTGAAGAGAAACTCTCCGGCCTTGGGGTAATCATGATTCTCCTCCCGGCTTGGAAAGGCCGGCGGGACATACACATCGAGCCGGCCGTGCGTAAACTGGGTTACGGCATTGCAGGGACGGCCCCGGATTACTGGAAAACGGAATGCGACCGCGGCGACTTTCTGTGCCTGGACCGCGGATCCCGCTGCGTCTGCTCAATGGTCGTGTTCGTCAAGGTTCTGGAGCGCCAGTAAAGTCCAGCCGGCAAGAAGCCCGCCAATCCGCTATTCCCTCGGCTCTTCCTCGTAGGCTTCGGTCGGCTGTTCCGGGGCCTCCTCTTCCGTGTAGGGCTCCTGGAGTTGGTCTTCCTCCGTTCCGCCTACATGGTGGTCCCTGGTTGGCGAATACGGCATTCTACCCCGGCTTCCCGGAACCCGTCCCAGGAAACCATCTGTTCCTCCCTGGAACCTTCGGAAGAATATTCCCAGAAGCGCCAGAACCCCGACAACTCCGCCAACCGCCCAGGCCCACATCGGCAAGGGAGGCTCATCGTTGCGTCTTATTTCCGCTCCCCGCGGTTCCGCCTTCGGCAAGCGCATGAGATTCGGCGAAGGCAGGGAATTGACCAGCGAAATCACCGGTTCCATTCCAGTGCCGCCGTCTCCCCGAGAAGCTTCTTCCACAGACGCCTCTCCGAATTGCGGGCCGAGATAGGCGAGCAGAAGCAGTCCCGTTTTTGGCGCCGTCCCTTTGATCGTGATGACGGCCTCCGTCTCTCCGCAAGACCAGCGCGAGTACCAGGCGCCACAGGATGCGTCGGCGATGCATCGATAGAACTCGTTGGGATCCGATGCCATCTCGTACTTCGTAGCAACCACGCATCCGTTGTTGGCGAAATTATCGCTGACCTCCTTGTATCGCAGACGCCCGCCGGTTCCGCCCTGATCGTTCTGGAACGGCTGAGCTACCCAGACAATTGACTGCAGGCCGTGTCCGGTCGAAAAGTGAGCCGAAATGCTTTTCGTGTCTCCCGGCCCCAGAGACCCGGGAAGGTAGCAGACTCCTTCCTTGCAGCGATCTCCTCCATCGGAAAAATCGGAGACACTCATTCCCCATGCCAGACCGAACGGAGCGGGCTCGGCCTCGGCGAAGGCCGGCGACGACACCCCCATGACCAGAGCAAATGAAACAAGCGCAAATCTCACGGCTGACTTCCTTACGACAAATGTTCTCTTTTTATGATTTATTCTCCGGAGCCGAACAGCCAAATACCAAAACCGCTTTATGATCCAATTCGCATAAATCCATTTTATGAGCTAATTCACATAGCCGCTTCCACGCAAGCTCCGCCTTTCCGTGGTGACGCACGCGATCCGGCATATATTTTTAAAGAGAAACGAAAGCCGCCGCGAAAACATAACCAACAGGCAGGATGCAGAGATGCAGCAGGATTTTGTAGATGACGATCAGTCGGCCGCGTTCATCAACCGGCAGGGAAAATCCTCTTTCGATCTGGACGAAGATGATTGCAGCCCTCTCATCTGGCGGCCGCATTTCATCTCCGCCGTGGTTCCCTTGTTTTTCGGAGCCGTCCAGCTGACCGTTTTCTTCATCCTGCTGTCCTTTCTGCAATCCGGCCTCAGCGCGATTTCGGATTCATTGTTCAACGGGACTTGCGAAACCCCTATGTGCGCAACCGTCACACGAGAGCTCTACGCTCCGGTCTGGCATGTACACAACGTCGCCAACTCATCCTGGTTCATTGCGGCCGTTGTTCTTCTTATCGCCGCGCGAACCGTCTGGAAGATCCTGGTCATTCTTACTGCCCGGGTGATCACCGAGGACGAACAGATCCGGATCCGGACCGGCGTGCTCAACCGCGACGAGGAAATCATGCCGTGGCACTGGATCCGCGATGCCACCGGCCGGCAGCCTATTCTCTTGCGCATCTTCGGAGCGGGCAACATCGTTCTTGAAGGCGACGACCCCTCCGCGCCCATGGTGAAACTGACCGGCTATTATCCGTATTGGGAATTCCGCGACGTCATCCTGACCCAGATGCAGAAGAAGAAACCGAAGATCAACGTCATCGCAAGGCCGCAGCCCGGCGTATAAAGCATGTCCTGCTTGTTTGGTGGCCCGATTCAACATCGAGCCTCCAGACTCCCAGCCGAGAGGCGTGCCGGACTGAACCGTCGAGACTTGAACCGATCCGACACGAAAAACTTGTCCCGGCCCGGATTTTTCACTTTCCCCAGCACCTATGCGCGGGCCAGAAAACATCGTCATTGGCCGAAGCGACGATGAACCCGCCGCGGCGGTCTCTCCGTGGGCGTTCGGTACGGTCCGTCAGCCACCGGCCGTCCTTCGCCATGTTCCAGACATTGTAGAGTTCGCGCATCTTTTGTGGGATCGAGACGTTCTCGAGATGATCGGGGTTGAGATTCGACAGAGCGACGCGCTCAGCCGCCCGCATCATTCCATGAATGATCCGTTTATCGTCTTTTTCGGAGCACGCTGTCGTGACTCCATGGATAGGTGTCTTGCGATAGGAACGGGACATTTCTGTCCTCCTTCTCTCGTTGTTCACTATCGCATGGCGCCCTCCATCGGCTATGGACGGAGACCCGCCCGAGGAATGATATTATTGAGATATATCCGTCTGCCGTTTCGTGCCATATCTGGCACGTTAACCGCGTCTGCCCCCAACAAGCCGACAATCCCGGCACTTTAGTTTTTCAGATCGCGGTGGGCTTTCATGATATATTCGCCCCATTGCCGTCTGCGAGAGGGGTGTCTCCATGCCGACCGCCGATGAATTCCGCACCGAACTGCGCGCCCAACTGCATCAGGCCCAGCAGGAAGGCTTCTCCAGAGTCGAGATTAATGCCGGCGACCTTCATCGGAAGGTCGGAGGATATCCTGGCCCCAAGCCGAGGCTTCCCTGCTGCTGCAGCGTCATGCGCCAGGAGCAGCGCCAGGGAGACCTGGTTGTCTCCGAACGGCATTCCGACGGCGTGTCCTTGACGATCCGGTATCTGTTGCCTCGCGAGCGGACCTAGCTACGCCTTTTCTTGCTCCTTCACACTCGAATAGGCTTCGTCCGCACACGCGTCGAATTCGGTCTGCGTGCATTCGCTGAAATCGATGCCGATCATCTCCATTTCGCTCTGAACGGCCTCTGCGGTTTTCGAATCGATCCCGTATTTCCCCATCAGTTCGCGCGTGATGTAATTCATGCAGGGCTCCCAGAAGTCCAAAATTCCAATTGCATCGATTTTTCCGGCTACGGTCTTTCGTGACGATATCATTTTTAAAAATGATAGCCATCCCATGTCGAAAGAAAAGACCTGTGACCCGAAAAATCGATTTCGCGCACCAACTTCCCACAAATCTCCCCTTCACCGCCCGTAACGACAACGAACGGAAAATTATCAATTTGATGTCGGACGGCCGTCTTAGAAAAACCTCGGAGATCGCCGAACAGGCCGGAATACCCAATGCGGCCCACCATCTGATGAATTTGGTCGAAGCTGGACAGATGGTGCGAGTCAAAATGGGCCTGTACCAAAAGCCCGGAAGCGAGATCGAGGATCAAACCGTTCTTCTCTCGCCGGCGGAAAGGCGCATCTACGGCATACTCGCCCAGCCCTCGACCGCCGTCGAGATTCATCGCATTCTCAAAGTCAGTCGCCAACGCATTGATGTGCTTCTATCCAAGTTGGCCGAGTCCGGATTCATCAACCGCGCTGAAATAAGCGGGGAAACGACGCCGTATCTTTATTTTCGCAGTGATCGCGATCCCGAGGAGGTCATCACCGACCATCAATCACACCTTCGCGAAGAGACCGCTGTCCTTCTTTCTACCATCGAGCCCGACGGTTGGACGTCGATCGAAAAGGCGCGAGAGATCTGCGACATTTCTCAATACCTTTGGACTGCTTCGATGCGCAAGCTCCAGAAGCTCGAACTGGCTGAAACGGCCGGTCTTGATTATCCGGTGGCTATCCGGCTCACAGCAAAGGGCCTCGAGCATCCCCAATACGACCGCGATGCTTCGAAAGCCGACATCTATGAACCAACCGGTTTCCAAGGAACCATGATCAAGACGCTCTTGATCCTCGACGCCTTCGGCGAGGCCAAGTCGTCCGATATCACTCTTCTTACCGGCCATACCGTCGCGACGGTCGGGAGCAATATGTCCTATCTGATAAGTCTGTTGCGAGGTAAAGGTTATCTGATTTCTGAAGATCGGGACCGGAACCAGCGCATGTATCACTCCCTGACCGAGACGGGGAGAATGCAGGTGGAGAATCTGAAACGCGTCGTCAACATCGGAGATGCCGAGACGTTACGCGCCCGCCTGGCTTGTCTTCGTGCCCCGACCGATGCCCCTCACCCACTGAAAGGCACATTCAACCGCAGGACTGCCGATATTCTGACCGCGATGCAGAAGCGCAAGACCCCGATGTCGACACGGGAAATCATCGAGGCGATCCCCAACGCACCCAGAAAGCGTGACAGTATTCACTACAATCTTCAGAGACTGGTGAAGGTCGGGAAAATCAGATTGCTGAAGAAGGGGGCGTCAGGGAACCCGGCAATCTGGGAACTATCCTAGACAAATTATCGGGCGCACTCCATGCAATGCCCCGGCCGTGAAACGCGACGAAGCGTTGGCGCGTTCTACCTTACGCCACCGCTCTGAGCGGCCTTGTTTTGCCTGGTCTTCTGAGAAACGGGACGGGATCCCGCCCTGTCCAGCAGGCGACCGAAAAGCTCAACCGCGTGCACGAGAGACTTTCCGCCGAACGTTGAATTCTTGACTTGCGAACTGAACTTCCGCGCCGCCCGTGGCTGAACTTTTCGCTGTAGCCTGTCTCCGGCCAAGGCCATCGCCGTGCCGAGTTCTCCGGAAAGCGACGTCTCGCTGTTTTTCTTGGCGCAGGTACTCTTGATGAGGTTGCCCAGGGTCACGGCGGCCGCCCCAAGGGACATCACACCGAGAAGCCCTGGGCTGGCCGCGGAAAAGCCTGCGGTAGATGACAGCATTTCGGCCGTCGCGCCGGCACCGCCGAGAGCCGTTACCGCGGCGCCCAGCGTCATCAGATGCTTGCTGACGCTTTGCATGCGCTCGCGGAAATCGACCTTGCGGCTGATATTGAGAATGACATCGCGGCCAGCCTTGTGATTGGCCATGATTTCGAGCATTTCAGCGTCCCGCTGATCGAGCATCCACTCGAGGTTTTCGATCTCGGGAAGAATGGGCGCTTCTGATTTCATGAACAAATCTCCAACCTGGAAACCAGCGATTCTCAACGGGTTTTGCCCCAACGGCCTTGCTGCGCACAGAGCGCATTTGTGAAAAACCAATATTTACTTATATAGATTACAGTAGAAATTTTTGGCGCAAGGGGATTTTGCATGCCAATCGACAACATGGATCTGATCAAGCGAGAAAGCGGGGAATTGGTCGTCTTGATCGATCACAAGATCGAGAACTGGGGCGATGGTGTCTCCGATCGTGCCAGGCTCGTCATCCGGGACGGCCACATGATCCTGATCCGAGACGAGGAAACGATCGGCGAATCCCGGAAAGTGTACACCGATATCATCGAAGCGCTCGTCAAGCAGGACGTGGTCAAGGTGATCATGCTTCCCGATGGCGATAGTATGCCGATCTTGAATATTTGCCGAGTGGTCGTGGAAACCAGCCACTGAGTGGCGCCACTTTTCCGATTACGGTCGATATTTTTTAATCCGAACAGACACCAAGATGCTGAATTCGGGATGCCGGCTGGACCGGCATCCCGAATTTCCGTTCTTGCAACCGCGTTCCGATTAATGTTGTCCAAATATATCGAACGGCACAATATATCCTCTGGCGGCGCACGGCGCCCCCGCCCATTTCTTCGCTAGAGGCTTATCCCGCTGTCCCCGGTTACACCATATCTAGGGGGCTCCGTTCAGGGGGCGATTCAATCGTGCCGGGCGGTTTGACCGGGGCCTTTTGGGCCCTATTTTTCCGGCCATGCCGGCGCATGCCGAGCGCAGTCTTCCGCCGCCGCCACGTAGCAACGCCCCGTCGAAGCGGGGCGTTGCAACACTTAAAGCGAACGGCTGGGAACTGGAAGGTTGGGCCTTATCGGTCAATCTGAAAGCGTCATCTCACCTTCCCAGGCAGTTGTGATCGGCTTCTGTGCTAAGCCGCAACCTCCAGGGCGCGCTTGACAGCTTCCGGCTCCTTATCGATTACGGCCAAGAGAACCTGAGCCGGCCCGTTGGGATGCCGAGATCCCTGTTCCCACTTGCGGAGTGTTGATGCGCTGATCTTGAATGCCTTGGCGAATTTATTTTGCGACAGTCCGAGCTTCTTCCGGGCGGCGCGGACATCCACCGTTGGTACCTCAACCTCATGCGCCTTGCCACGGGTCTCATCTCCATTGGCATAGGCCAAGGCATCAGTGAGCCCATCCATGATCTTGTTGAATGCCTCGGTCGCCATGATTCATTCTCCGTAACTGACTCGTATTTTTCGCGCAAATTTGGCTAGTTCGTTACGCTCTGCTTTCGAGATGTTATCCTTCTCGCCCTTAGCAAACA
>NPIG01000374.1_pt1 | contig 39257 bp, 37 predicted proteins | sample 8637441 | NCBI WGS metagenome assembly NPIG01 (sample SAMN07420675, study PRJNA396082) | bioreactor metagenome | isolation source: sample BR6 brine-fed electro-methanogenic bioreactor BR | place: Japan: Kochi | collected 2016-06-14
CGGGCGACCTGTCGGTGGCCCGAAGCGGCGAGGTGTCCATAGAGGGGTCGGCCATAGAGCAGGAAATGATCTCCGACGCCAGGAGCCTTGAAGACCACCTGATGACGCTGAAGGGCTTCATAGGAGGAAGCTGGGCCCCGGGCACGGTGCTGGGCATGCCCTCCCGGGAGGTGCTCATGCGCATAGTCGAGATGCCATCCATGGAAAAGGAAGACGCCCGGGAGGCTCTCAAGTGGGATTTCGAGAAATACTTTCCCTTCCCCTACAGTGAGGCCGTCTTCGATCTCTCGCCGGTGGATACGCCCGGTGAGCCCGACCCCAGCACGGCGCGGTTTCTGGTGGCGGCGGCGAGGCTTCGGGTAGTGGAAAACCTCCTCGATATAGCCAAACGCGCGGGCCTTGTGGCGGGCGCCATAGAGCCTTTGGGCGTACCTCTTTACCGGTGTGTGAAAGGCCCCGTGTCTTCGGGCCCCATAACGGGGACGATGGTGGTGTACGTGGGGAAGACGAGCTCCCAGATCATCGTTGGCTTCGGCGACAACGGCATACTGTACCGCACGCTGCTGGTGGGCGGGAAGGAAGGTCCCGGTTCCGACGAACCCTTTGCCGCGGTGACCCGGGAGGTGGCCTCCACCTTCACCTACCTTGCGAGCCAGTTCAGGGAGCTTCGAGTCGACGAGGTAGTCCTTTGCGGCGACCACGCCGGCGACCGCGACCTGATGGAAAGTGTCTCGGAGGTGTCGGCCGCGCCGGTTTTGGTGTCCGACCCGTGGAGCGCCTGGGGCATAAAGGGGGCGCCCGAGGAGCGCGGAGGATGGGAGCCCACGCTCGGGCTCGCTGTGAGGGACCTGGCATGAAAGTCAAGCTTGATCTCAGACCGGCCTATTACAAGGAAATTGCGGAAAAGAAGGTGGACTGGGCGCGCATCGTCGCCTCGGTCCTGGTGCTTTCATTCATTTTGGTTTCGGGGTTTACCTTCGGCTACGGCCTGGTGGTTTCCCGCTCCTTAAAAAGCGAGCGGATCTCCCTCCAGGGCCGTATTGAAAGGCTTCAGATGCAAAACGTGAGCCTGGGAAAGGAACTGGACCGCCTCAAGGCCGTGGAGGAAGACTACCGGAGCGCCCTGGCGATCCTGCAGCAGGAGCTTCCGTCCCTGGAGTTTCTTGCCGTCCTTGAAAACGCACTGCCCCGGACGGTGTGGCTCGAAACGGCTTCGGTGCAAAAGGGAAGGGTGGCCATGTCCGGCAGCGCCTTTACAGAAAACGACGTGGTGGACTTTGGAAGGTCCCTCATGGAAGCCCCGGTTGTACGGGCCGTGGGCTTTCCCGTCACCAGCAGGGTCACCCGCGAGGGTGAAAGCGTTATACGCTTTAATCTCGACGTGGGGATAAAAGACATCATGGAACTTCACGCCGAATCCCCCGAGAGGGAGGCGATGGCAAGATGAAGCTTCCCGGAAAGCGGGCGGTGCTTTCGCTCCTTTTGTTTCTGGTTTTCGTCCTTCTGATAGGCGGGGAAGTCCTTTTTTCCAGGGCCATCATCAGGGAGCGCAGGGCCATCGACGACCTCAGAAGTCGCGAGGCCGTCCTCGAAGGCAACATCCGCGACAAGACGCGCCTCATAAGCGCCTATAACGAGACCCTGTCGGCCATCGAGCGGTACGAGGTAAACCTTCCCACCAACGAGGTGGCCTTTTTTTCCGCCGTGGAGCGCGAACTGGCCAGAAACGGCGTGCAGGTCAACAGCATAAAGCCTGCCAAGGCGGGCAAGGGTTACCGCGGAGTACAGGTGGATTTCGTCGGTCCCTATTACTCGGTGCTTAACGTGATGGCCGACTGGCGGAGCATGGGCGTGGCCGTGAGGATGGTGTCTCTTTCGCTCGCGAGGGACAGCCAAAGCGGGATGGTAAAAGGCACCGTGGTGCTCGAGACGGTACTTGCCGGAGAGGGGGCGTGACCATGGCGGCAGAAGACGGATGGTTCGCCGCGGCGGGAGAACTCTGGGACGACCTGGTTCACAGCGACAAGGTCCCCCGACTGTTTCGCGTACTCATCGTGATCTTGCTCCTGGCGGGGATAGCCTGGTCGGCTTACCTCCTCAAGCAGATGCTCGAGCTTGTGCGGGAGACGAGCGTGCCCCAGATCACCCTTTCAAAACAGGTCGACCAGGAAATAGAACGCCTCACCGACGTGGTGGAAAGCTTTGAAAGCGCCGTAATGGCCAGGGCCGGAAGCGCGCAGCTTTCGGTGCTAGCGGCCAACATTTCAAGAAAGCCCTTCGTTCCGTCACCCCCCCCGACGAAAGCCTTCGACGCGGCGGCGGCGGCCGCCGCCGACGCGATGAAAGAACCGCTGGAGCCCCCGCCTTTTGTCATGGTAAGGGCCGTGCTGGTCAAGGGAAAAGACGCCGTCGCCGTGCTGGACGTGGAGGGGATAGGCCGGGGGATCGTTGTTAAAAAAGGCGGGACCTTCGCCGGAGGCAAGGGACGGGTAACGGGGATTACCGCAGAGAAGGTGGTGTTTACATGGGCCGGCCAGAGCGTCGAAACGGCAGTAGGAATGTAGCTGAAAGCGGTACCGTGGGCAGGATAAGGGGCCCCGTGATATTCTTTTTAACGGCTTTTTTAATCGTCGGTCTGGTTTTGCAGTCGGGCGCGTTTTACTCGGCCCGCGCGGCAGAGCGACCCGAACCCGACCTTACCGAAACGGGCCCGACCATTACAGGCCTTACCGTACAGCAAGCCGGGGGCAGGCTCGCCCTGGTGGAAGTCAAGGGCAGGTCCCTTCCGGCTCCGGAGATTCTCGCCACCGACACGGACAGGCTCGTTTTGCTCTTTGCCGACACGGTGCTTCCTTCCGGGTTCTGGGAGAAGGTCTACAACGTGCCGCTGGTGCATAAAATCGAGCTCAGCCAGGAGGCCAGGGGCGTCAGGCTGACCGTCTTCGGCAACATGTCCCTTCATCTCGCAAACGTCATCGGCCAGGCCCCGGCGAACAGGCTACAGCTCCATGTGGCGGTGCCGTCGGAAGAACCGGTGGAACGGCTGCCGGAACTGGTGGATACCAGGGGAGGGTCGAAGTACGACCCCATGAGGATATCCGAACCCGTATCGGTAGAGCTCAGGGACTCGGACCTCAGGGACGCCTTCCGCATGCTGGGCGCCATGATGAACCTCAACGTGCTGGTGGACCCTTCGGTTCCGCCCGAACCGGTGACGATAACCCTGAGAGACGTTCCTCTAAACGAGGCCTTCCGCTACCTGATGCGGATGTATGACGTGACCTACGCCGTAATGGGAAAGACGGTGATTTTCGGCAAGGAGGCAAACCTCGCCCGTACCCTGGGCACCCAGTCTACGAAAAGCTTCCATATAGCCTATGCCGACCCCAAGCAGATACCGGCGCTTCTTCAAAGCATCACGGGCGTTACCACCTTCGTGGTGGACGAGCGCCTCAGGACCGTGTACGTAACCGCCTCGGAGGCGCAGCTTTACGAAGTTGAAAAGGCCCTCGACAGGATCGACCATCCCGGCAGGCAGGTCCTGCTCCAGGCGAGGATAATAGAGGTGAGCGACGACGGAAAAGACGAGGTCGAGGCTCTTGTTAACGCCGTTTACGACTCGTGGTGGATGGCCTTCGGGGCATCGGGTGGACGTATAGGCTACTATGACGACAACGTAAACAACGAGGACACGCCCTACGATCCTTCAGTGGACCCGGAAGACAGGCCCTTGCCTCCCCCGGGCGAGCTGGAATTTCCCGATCTCTCCTCGGGAGTGCTCAGGGTTTTGGACACGGGCCTGCGCGCTTTGGAAAGCAAGTCCCTCGCCAACGTTTTGGCCAGTCCGTCGGTGGTGACCGTGGACGGCATGCCCGCGGAGGTAAAGCTGACCCAAAACTACATCTACCAGACCGGCCTGGACGACAGCGGCAACCCGATCTTCGAGACCGAGGAGGCGGGACCGACGTTGAGCTTTACGCCCATCATAGGGCGGGCCGACGTGGTGACCATAGACATGGACGTTTCGACGGGGCAGATACTTGAATTCAGGCGGAGCGGCCAGTCCGAGGTCCCCGTGACAAGCACCAGGGACGTAACCACCACCGTAAGGGTGAGAAACGGCGAGCCCTTCGTCGTCGGCGGGCTTTTCAGCGAGCAGACCTCCAGGTCGGTGGTAAAGGTCCCGATCATAAGCGAGATACCCCTTTTGGGCGAGCTCTTCAAGATCAGAAACGAAAGCACGATAAGCACCGAAGTGGTTATCGTCGTAGTGCCCTATATCCTCGAAGTGCCGACCGAGCCCGTACGGGCTTTAAGATAGGTCATAAAAAAACGGGCCGGTTGCGAAAAAACGCCCGGCCCGTTTCCACAATAGCCCTTCGTCGTGTAGAATACACCTGTGTCATTCATGAAAAAATCGGGAGGATCGTACATGGCAACGGTAGTTGATACGGGCAACTTTCACTCGGGCATGAAAATTCGCTGGCAGGACGGGATATGGGAGATAGTGGAGTGCCAGCACCACAAGATGGGGCGCGGAGGCGCCATAGTAAGGACGAAGCTCAAAAACCTGGAGTCCGGTTCCATCATCGAGAATTCCTTCCGGTCCGGGGAACGCTTCGAGCGGGTGATCTTCGAAGAAAAGCCGGCTCAGTTTCTGTACCAGGAGGGCGAAAACTACGTTTTCATGGACCTGGGCAACTACGACCAGATCTACATCCACAAGGACATCCTGGGAAACGCCGTATCCTATCTTACGGACAACCTGGAGGTAAACCTCGAGATGTTCGAGGGCCGCGTCATGGGCATCGAACTGCCCAAGAGCGTAGCCCTTACGGTGGTGGAGACGCAGCCCGGCTACAAGGGGGACACCGTCTCGGGAGGCGGGAAACCGGCCACGCTGGAAACGGGGCTCACTATTACGGTGCCTATGTTCGTGAATGTGGGCGACGTGATCCTCGTCGATACGAGGACCAACGAATATATAGAGAGGGCGAAACACTAGCCCGGGGAGGGTGCCATGAAGGCTCGGGAACGGATCGCGTATCTGGATGGGCTCATAGACGGGCTGAAACCCGCCGACGAGGACCAGCGAAGGATCTACGAGGGTATAATCCAGGCCATGAAGGCGCTCGCCGACGAGATCGACGAGCAGGCGGAGCTCATCGTTGAACAGCAGGAATTTATCGAGGAGATAGCCGACTGGAGCGAACAGCTGGAGGCCGATCTGGCCGAGCTGGAAGAAGGCACGTGGTACACTGAAGGCGACGAGGAGCCCGAGGACGAAGAGGAAGGCGAAAGCTTCGGCTCCGCAACCTGCCCGGAGTGTGGTCACCTTTTCTTTTTCGACCCCGACGCGTATGAGGACGGCGACGCCGTCGAGTGTCCGGGGTGCGGGTTTTGCATGATTTGGCCCCATGACGTAGCGGAAACGCCGTGAAAGGAGGAGCAGGTCAGGATGAGTGCTTCGAAGAACAAGCCTGAAGAGGCGAATGTCGGACCCGAGCGCGAGGAGGAACAGAAACTGCAGAAACCGCAGGGACCCCAGCAGGAGGAAAAGAAAGAACCCCGGCAGGAACCGGAAGAGACCTTTGGCAACGAAATCGAGACTGCCGGCGGGACTGTCCGGATCGCTGAGGAAGTCATAGCGCAGATAGCGACCCAGGCCCTTCTCAGCGTGGAGGGCGTCCAGCCCGCGAGTCCTGGGCTTGTGGCCAACCTCAGGTTGGGCAAAAAGACCTCCGGCGGTGTGCGGATCTCCATCGAGGAGGGAAACCCGCCTTCCGTTATCGTCGAGGCCTATGTCACGGTCCAGTACGGTCTCAGGATTCCCGATGTGGCGTGGGATGTCCAGGAGTCGATCAAAAAGAAACTCGAAGAATACACCGGCTACAACGTAAAATCCGTCAACGTCTACGTACAGGGCGTCTTCTTCGAAAAGGAGCAGGCGGAGGAAAAAGAAACGGACGCCGGACAGGATATCGAAGCGGGAGAACCGGACCAGGGCTGATCCCGGAACATCGCCGGGCCGGTTCCGGGGGGACCGGCCCTTCTTTTTGCGGGGTGTTGCATATGTATTTTTACTGGAAGACCGGACCTGAAGGCGAATTGTGGATTTCCCGCGCCGCACTCAAAGACTGTCTCAGGGATGCCCTCTGGCCTGATATGGAATGTGTGGACGTGTCCTTTACGGGCGCAGATTCGGAGTTGACTGTCGCAATCGCCACCAAAAACCCCGAAGACGAAAACGACCGGGACCTGTTGGCGAAAGAGCTGGAGGATGTTTTGCGCCCATTGGGCATAGAGTCGGTCCGTGTGAGCTGGGCACAGCAACCCTCCCTCAAGGAACGTCCGACTCTTAAAAACGCGCTGACCTGGGCCTTGTCGAACCCCATAGCCTGGGGCCTCGCAGTGGGGGGGCTGGCGGCTGTAATTCAGCTCGGGGCCGGCGGCATCCTCATAGCCGTACTTTGGGGACTTTTGGCTTTTCTGGTTTCATCGCTCTTTTTGCTCGAGCGGGGCAGAAATCTGGTCGATTGGGTGTTGCGGCGGTTTCGCAAAAAAAGCTAAAGCCGGAGTGTGCATTTCTTGAAAAAGGGTTTATTGCCGCAGAAGCGGCGCAGGTCGCGTGAAATCGCCCTGCAGGTGCTTTATTCGCTGGATTTAAGACAGGACGCCTCCGTGGAAGAAGCCATAGGGCTTTTCCCCTTTTCACAGGAGGACCCCGAGGTGGTCCGGTACGCTCAGGAGCTTATCAGGGGCGTTACGGAACGAAGCGTGGAAATCGACCACTTGATCAGGCGCCACATCACAGGGTGGCGCCCGGAGCGCATGGTCGTCGTCGACAGGGTGGCCATAAGGCTGGCCCTTTACGAGGGCATCGTCATGGGCAACGTCCCTATGGCGGTGGCTATTTCCGAGGCGGTGGAGCTGGCGAAGCGCTTCGGCACGGAGGAATCGGGGCGCTTCGTCAACGGGGTTCTCGGCAGGATCGTCCGGAGGCTTGAAAGTGATTCCCACGCTTGATGTCGACGGGCTGACGCAGCGTGTGTCGGAGCTTCTGGAATCGGACGACCTGCTGAGCTCCGTAAGGGTACGCGGTGAGATACTGGATTTCAAAAGACACACCTCGGGACACGTCTACTTTACCCTCACGGGCAAGGAAAGCCGCGTTTCATGTGTGCTCTTTCGTTCCGACGCGGCGCGGATTCCACGGTGGCCTCAAAAGGGCGACGAGGTCTACGCCGAGGGGCGGGTGGGCGTCTATGGAGCCCGGGGGACCTACCAGCTCTACGCGAGAAAACTGCTTCCGCTGGGGCAGGGGGCAAAGTCCCGCGCTAAAGAGGAGCTCAGGTTCCGCCTCGAGGCCGAAGGGCTCTTCGACCCGAGGCTGAAGCGACCCCTTCCCGATTTTCCCATGCGAGCCGCCGTGGTGACCTCTCCCACGGGAGCCGCCATCAGGGACGTGATAAAGGTATCGGCGTCGCGGTTTCCCCAATGCGAGCTTGTCGTCGTTCCGGCCCAGGTGCAGGGCGCCGACGCACCGGCACAGATAGCCTTTGCCCTGCAGAGGTTGCGATACCTCGATGGGGTCTCGGTGGCTCTTTTGGTGCGCGGCGGGGGGAGCAGGGACGACCTTAATCCCTTCGACGACGAGGACGTGGTTCGCGCCGTCAGGTTGTGCCCCGTGCCCGTGGTCACGGGGCTCGGGCACGAAATAGACACCACGCTGGCCGACCTTGCTTCCGACGCGACGGCACCCACGCCGTCCGCGGCGGCCGAGAGGGTGTTCCCCGATGTAAAATCCCTGCTGGAACGTCTGTCCGCTCTTGGGTCTTCTTTGAGCGCGGCCATGCTGTACAGGATCGAGCGCCTTGCGGCACAGCTTTCGTCGTACCAGTCAGCTTTGGTCTCACTCACCAGGGACTCCCATTGCCGGAAGGCGCTGGCGCAGGTCGAGGCCCTGGAAAGGGAAATATGTCGGAGCGCCCGCCACTCGCACGCCCTCTGGGAATCGAAGCTCAAGCAAAAAAGCCTTGCCCTGGACGCCCTCTCGCCCCTTCGGGTTTTGGCAAGGGGGTATGCCTCCTGCGTCACAGCGGGAGGCGAGGCGCTTTTAAGCGTGGACCAGCTGGACGTAGATGACCTTTTTTCCGTAGAGCTTTCAGACGGCGAAATAAAAGCCCGGGTGAAGGGCAAAAACCGCTTCGACCGAATGAAAAGGGAGGTAACCGACGTTGCTGCCAAAGACCCTGGCCTTGAATGAGGACGGAGCGCTCGAAATACTGGACCAAAGGCGCCTTCCGGAGGAAGTCCGCTTTATCGAGTGCACGTCGCTGGAGGACGTGGCACGGGCTATAGAGGACATGGCCGTAAGGGGAGCCCCGGCCATCGGGATAGCCGCGGCCTACGGCCTCGTCCTCGCTGAGCCCCAAAGCGCAGAAGAGCTGGAACAGGCCCTTTCGAGGCTGCGCAGGACCCGGCCCACAGCGGTCAACCTCTTCTGGGCCCTCGAGCGGATGAGGCGGAAAACCGAACGTGAAGGGCTTTCGAGGGAAGCGCTCCTCGAGGAGGCCAGGGCAATACACCGCGAGGATATAGAAACAAACCGCCGCATCGGCCATTGGGGGCAGGCCCTTCTTCCCGAAAATGCCCTGGTGATGACCTACTGTAACGCCGGGGCCCTTGCCACCGGCGGCTACGGGACGGCCCTGGGCGTCTTGCGGGCGGCCCGCGAACAGGGAAAAAGCGTGTCCGTTTTCGCCTGCGAGACACGGCCGGTGCTGCAGGGCGCGAGGCTTACGGCCTGGGAACTCGCGGAAGACGGCTTTGACGTCACGGTGATCTGCGACGGCGCCGCGGCCATGGTGATGAAGGAATTCAGGCCCGACGCCGTTATAGTGGGAGCCGACCGCATCGCCGCCAACGGTGACACGGCGAACAAGATAGGAACCTACGGGCTGGCCCTGTCCGCCGCAAGGCATGGTATCCCCTTTTACGTGGCTGCCCCGCTGAGTACCATCGACGCATCATGCAGTGACGGCGGAGCCATACCGATAGAAGAGCGGGGCGAAGACGAAGTCCGGCTGCTCCCGGGCGGCAAATACATACCCGGCGGTGTAAAGGTGTACAACCCGGCTTTCGACGTCACGCCCGCGGAACTCGTTACAGCCCTGGTAACCGAAGCGGGAATATTAAGGAGGCCCTACGGCCCCGAGATAAGACGATGCCTCGAAAGAGCCGGTCTGGAGCAAGGCGCAAGGAAAGGAGACGGAAGATGACCGAAAGCCGAATAGCCGACCCGACCCTGGCCGGGCCGGGAATGAACAAGATCGAATGGGCGCTTCAGTTCATGCCCGTTTTGCAAAGTTTCGACGAGGAACACTTTCCCTCGAAACCCCTCAAGGGTTTGCGCATAGCCACCTGCCTGCACCTGGAGGCGAAAACGGCCTGTCTTTTGGCGAGTCTCAAAAGATTGGGGGCCGAGGTCTCCGCTGCGGGGAGCAACCCCCTGTCTACCCAGGATGACGTCTGCGCGGCTCTGGTCAGGCTCGGGGTCAGGGTCTACAGCCGCCGCGGTATGACCGACCGGGAGTATTGCGAAAACCTTTCCCTGGCGCTTGATATAAGGCCTCACATCGTGATCGACGACGGCGCCGACATGGTTGCCATGCTGCATACCTCGAGGCGCGAGCTCCTGCACGATGTCAGGGGGGGCGCCGAAGAGACCACCACGGGCGTCAATAGGCTTAGGGCCATGGAAATGGAAGGGAAGCTCGCCTTTGCTGTCATCGCGGTCAACGACGCTGCGAGCAAGTATCTTTTCGACAACCGCTACGGGACCGGACAGTCCGTTATGGACGGCCTCATGCGCACCACCAACTCGCTGGTCGCCGGAAAGAACGTGGTAGTCGTCGGCTACGGCTGGTGCGGCAGGGGTGTCGCCATGAGGGCCTCCGGGATGGGGGCCAAAGTCATCGTCGTGGAGGTGGACCCCCACAGGGCCTTCGAGGCCGTCATGGACGGCCATGCCGTCATGTCCATGGCCGAGGCGGCATCGGTCGGGGATATCTTCCTTACCCTGACGGGAAACAGGCAGGTGATCCGGAAGGAGCATTTCGACGTAATGAAAGACGGTTCCATCCTCGGAAACGCAGGCCACTTCGACGTGGAGATTTCAAGGCCCGACCTGGAAAGTCTTGCCGCGGAAGTCAGGGAAGTCCGTCCCAACATAAGGACCTACGTCACACCGGACGGACGCAGGATCCATCTTTTGGCCGAAGGGCGGCTCGTGAACCTGGCCGCCGCCGACGGACATCCTATCGAGATAATGGACCTGAGCTTTTCCATACAGCTCCTTTCCGCCATTTACGTGGCGCAAAACCGACTCGATGCGGGCCTGCACGCCGTCCCTCCCGAAATAGACAGGGCCGTGGTGACAAGGAAGCTTCAGACCATGGGAGTGAAGCTCGAGGAACTGACGCCGGAGCAGAAAAACTATATGAATTCCTGGCAGGAATGAAGGCCTGTCGAAGACCCGATATGCCCAAAGGAAAGGATGACGCGTCGTGAAAACCCTTTTCAGGGATGTATTTTATCTTGACAGCTTCATGGATCGTGCAGGAAGGGGCGACCTGCTGGTAGACGGCGGCGTCATTAAAAGCCTGGGATCCGTGTCGGAAGGCGAGGCCGAAGGCGCCGTGGTTGTCCACTGCGGCGGGACGAAGGCGCTGATACCGGGTTTCGTAAACGGCCATACTCACGCCGCCATGACCCTCCTGAGAGGGCTGGGCGAGGAAAAACCCCTGAAACAGTGGCTCGAGGAAAGGATCTGGCCCGTCGAGGCCTGTCTTTCGCCGGAAGACATAGCCCTGGGCACGGCTTCGGCCGTTTTGGAGATGGTCAAAACGGGGACCACCTGTTTCGCCGACATGTACTTCGAGATGGAAGAGGTGGGAAAGAAGGCCCTCGAGGCCGGCGTCCGGTGCGGCCTGTCGCGGGGGATAATCGGTGAAAACGAGTCGTCCCTTTCGGAGGGCCTCCGCCTGGCGGACCGTTTCGACGGGGAGGACCTCGTAGCGGTTCAGCTTGGCCCGCATGCCCCCTACACGGTGCCCTTGGGCTTTTTCAGGGAAGTCGTGGGCGAGGCCAGCGACAGGGGAATGGGCGTTCACACCCACTTTCTCGAGGCTTCCTGGGAACGAATGCACCTTGAGGAAAACCTCGGGCTCGACCCCGTGTCCTTTCTCGAGAAATCGGGCATTCTGGACGCCCCTTCGGCGATTCTGGCGCACTGCGTCTGGCTCGGGGCACGGGAGGCCCGAAGAATCACCGGATCGGGCGTCACCATAGCCCACAACCCTTCGAGCAACCTCAAGCTTGGAAGCGGGATAGCCCCTGTGCCGGATTTTTTGGCCGAAGGACTTCCCGTGGCCCTGGGTACCGACGGCGCCGCCAGCAACAACAGGCTCGACGTCTGGGAGGAGATGCGGCTTGCGGCGTTGCTGAACAAGGGTGTGAGGCTCGACCCGACGTGCTGCACGGCCCGTGAGGTCCTCAGGATGGCCACGTTCGACGGAGCGAAGGCGCTCGGCTTCCAAAGGTGCGGGCGCATCCTTGAGGGGTGGAACGCCGACGTTGTGCTGGTCGACCTGGACCAGCCCCACTACGTGGGCCACGAACCTGCTACCCTTGCGCAGTTTCTGGTTTATGCGGGAAGCAGCGCCGACGTTTGCGGCACTATGGTGGCTGGGAAGTGGGTTTACAGAAATGGTGAATATCCAACCCTCGACGCGTCAGGCATCGGCGAAGAGGTGCGAAGGGCGAGGACAGATCTTTGCCTTCGGGCACAAGGCCGTGGATGATATAATCGCTTTCATACGAAATTTCGAAAAACCGGGGGTCTGCCGGCCGCTGCCGGTGTGACTTTTCGCTGAAGGGAGCAGTACTCATGAAATACAGAAGCGGGAAGGAACTCAGGGAACTTTTTCTGTCTTTCTTCGAGAGCAGGGGACACAGGCGTTTCCCAAGTTTTTCCCTTGTTCCCGATGATCCGACCATACTTTTTACCATCGCCGGGATGGTGCCCTTCAAGCCCTATTTCCTGGGGCAGAAGAAACCCGAGATGTCCAGGGCGGTCACGTCGCAAAAGTGCGTAAGAACCAACGACATAGACAACGTGGGGCGCACTGCCCGTCATCATACCTTTTTCGAGATGCTCGGGAACTTCAGCTTCGGAGACTATTTCAAGGCCGGAGCGGCCCCTTTCGCCTGGGAATTTTTGACGGAGGTAATAGGCCTTGACCCCGACAGGCTTTATCCGACCATTTACAAGGACGACGACGAGGCCTTTGAGATATGGAACAAGACCGTTGGCGTTCCCGAAAACCGGATATACCGCCTCGGGGAGGAAGACAACTTCTGGTCCGTGGGACCGGTAGGCCCCTGCGGCCCCTGTTCGGAACTGATCTACGACCAGGGCCCGGCCTTTTCCTGCGGAAGACCCGATTGCGACGTGGGCTGCGATTGCGACCGCTACCTGGAGATCTGGAACCTGGTCTTCATGCAGTTTAACCGATACGAGGACGGGACCATGGAGCCACTTCCTAAAAAGAACATAGACACCGGCATGGGGCTGGAAAGGCTCGCATCGGTGGTCCAGCAGGTGGAAGGAGATTTCGGGACGGACCTTTTCCGCCCCCTGATAGACAGGGCCGCCGCCTCCCTGGGCATTCGTTACGGGGCCACTCCAGAGGGTGACATGGCGCTTCGCGTCATATCGGATCACTTTCGGGCCGTCGCTTTCATGATCGCCGACGGCGTACTGCCCTCCAACGAAGGGCGCGGGTACGTCCTTAGGAGGATCCTGCGCAGGGCCGTGCGCTACGGCCGCATGACGGGTATCGACAGGCCCTTTTTGTCGGACCTCATGCCGACCCTTAATGAAATCATGGCCGATCCCTACAGGGAACTCGTGGAAAATGAAAGCCTGATCGTGCAGGTGGTGGAGCAGGAGGAGCGGCGTTTCGGCCGTACGCTGGAACAGGGGACCAACCTCCTTGAAGCCGAGATCGATTCGCTGAGGCGGAAGAAGGCCGAAAGCCTGGACGGCGGGTTGGCTTTCGAACTGTACGACACCTACGGGTTCCCCTTCGAGCTGACCGAGGAAATATGCGGTGAAGCCGGCATTTCCGTCGACCGAAAAGGGTTCGAAAAGGCTATGGAACGGCAGCGGGAGCGGGCGCGCACCGCGGGCAAGCGTCACGAAGAAGCCTCGGCGAAAAGCCTCTACGAGAAAATTCTCGAAGAAACGGGATCCTCTGATTTCGTGGGCTACACCGAGGAAGAAACAGAGACGGCCGTTGTAGCCCTTCTTTCGGACGGTACCAGGACGCGGTACCTGGAAGAAGGGGCGGAGGGAGAGGCGATCCTGGCGAAAACTCCCTTTTATGCAGAAAAGGGAGGCCAGGTTGGAGACACCGGAAAGATCACCTGGAAAGGCGGGGAGGCGCTTGTAACCGACACCTGGCCGGGAACGGAGAATCTGCCCGTCCATCGCGTGAAGGTCCTCTCGGGGCGGCTTGAAACCGGCTCCGGTGTAAGGGCGGTCGTGGACGGCAGGCGCCGCAGAAGGATAAAGGCCCATCACACCGCCACGCACCTGCTGCACGAGGCACTCGTCCGGGTCCTCGGCGACCACGTAAGGCAGGCGGGCTCTCTTGTCACGCCCGATTTTTTGCGCTTCGACTTCACCCACGTAAAGCCTTTGAGCCCTGAGGAAATCGAGGCGGTAGAGGGGATAATATTTGAGACCGTAACCGACAATATCCCCCTGCAGGTTTTTTTCACCGACATGGAAGAAGCCAAAAAACTGGGGGCGAAGGCCCTTTTCGACGAAAAGTACGGGGACGTCGTGAGGGTGATCAAAATCCCGGGCTACAGCGTCGAGCTTTGCGGTGGCACCCATGTGGATGCCACCGGCGATATAGGACTCGTCAAGGTCGTAAAAGAAGAAGGCATCGGGTCCGGTCTGAGGCGAATAACGGCCTTCGCTCACGCGGCCGCATTTTCGCTTTTCCAGGAACAGACGTCTTTGGTTACCCGCCTGGCGGAAAAGATGGGGGCCGCCGAGACCGAGATAGAGGAAAAACTCCAGGCGCTCCTCGAGGAGAGAAAAGCCCTCAAGACCGAAAACGAGCGGCTGGCCTTGGCCGCGGCGCTGGCGAAAGCGGACGGACTTCTCGAAGAGGCCGCGGAAGTTGGGGGCGTACACGTGGTAACCGGCGTTTTCGAAAAGACCACCCAGGAGGTCCTGCGGCAGGCGGGAGACCACATCCGCCAGAGAAAGAGCCCCGTTGTGTCGTGCCTGGCGTCGGTGTCGGGAAATGACGTCACCTTGACCGTCATGGCGGACGAGCGGGCCAGGGAAGCCGGGGTCCACGCGGGCATGCTCGCCAGGGAGGCGGCAAGGATGCTCGGCGGCGGTGGTGGTGGAAGGCCGGACATAGCTTCAGCGGGGGCCAAAAACGCCGAGGGGCTCGAAGAAGCATTGAGGCGCATACCCGAGATTGTGGGCGAACAGATCAGGCGATGAAGCGTTATCTCGGCCTGGACATGGGCACCAGACGCATTGGAGTGGCCGTCAGCGACCCCCTGGGTTCCTTCGCGCAGGGGGTCGCCGTTTTGAAGGCCGAAGGCGACTGGATGAACGAACTGGACGCTCTCGTGAAAAAGTACAAGGTGAGCGTCATCGTAGTGGGGATGCCCACGAGAACCACTGGTACGGCCGGACCCGAAGCCGAAAGGGCCGAAAGCACGCGGCGGGATCTGGCCGAAAGGTACCCCGACCTTGAGGTCACGGCCTGGGATGAGCGTTTCACCACTGTGAGGGCCAGGCAGGCGCTCCTGGAAGGAGACGTGAGCAGGAAGGGCCGGAAAAGCCGGGTGGACATGGTGGCGGCTTCCATATTGCTCCAGGACTATCTAGATTTCCTGAGAAAGGGGGGATCACCGGGATGACCATTCCCGAAGGCGTGAAAGAGACGCCCATGCTCCGGCAATACGCGAAGTGGAAGAGAGCCTACCCGGATTGCCTCCTTTTTTTCAGGATGGGAGACTTTTACGAACTCTTCTTCGACGACGCGAGGAAGGCTTCCCGTATCCTGGACATAGCCCTCACCTCCAGGGACCCGAACCGGGAAATCCCCATGGCCGGAGTACCCTGGCATTCGGCGGAAAGCTACATCGCCAGGCTAGTGCAAAAGGGGCACAAGGTTGCCATTTGCGAGCAGGTGACCGAGCCCGACGGCAGGAACCTCGTCGACAGAGAGGTCATCAGGGTCATAACTCCCGGCACCTTCGTCCCCTCCGACTCGCCCATGGAGGGAAGGCTGGCTGCCTTTACCGTTTCCGGCGACGACGCCTGCATCGCCCTTTTGAGTTCCGGCACGGGCCGTATAGAGGCGGGTTCCATGCCCAGGGAACAAGCCATGGCGGAACTGGCGGCCTTCGACCCCATGGAGCTTCTCATTCCGAGGAACATGCCCTCTTCCGAGAAGTCGGCCCTCAGACAAGCCTTCAGGGCGTCGTTGGTTGAAGCCGACCCGGATGCCTTTGAACCGACGGAGGCTTCGCGCAGGCTCTGCGAGGCGTGGAAAGTGGCCACGCTGGAGGGGTTCGGCATCGAAAAGGGCAGCCCCGTGTGCGGGTGCGCCTGGGTGGTATTTGATTACCTCAGCCAGACCCAGTTCGGCGCAGCCTGCCACGTCCGCAGAATTTTCCCCCTGCGGGGGGGCGCGTACCTTTATATGGACCGTGCCACCCAGGTCAACCTGGAGATAGCCGAAAGCGACTCCATGTCGCTTGCGGGCGTTCTTGACGATTGCCGGACGGCCATGGGGCGACGTCTTTTGAGACGTTGGCTGCTTCACCCATTGGTAGATCCCGAGGAGATATCGTCACGGCACGAGGCCGTGGAAGTCCTGACTGAACGGCCCGAAATGCTGCGTGCCCTGAGAGGGGCCCTTTCTGCCTGCGGCGACGCGGAGCGTGCGGTGGCGAGGATGGGCATGCGTCTTGCCGCGCCACGCGACCTCGGCGTAATCAGGGATACCCTGTCGGCCCTCCCTCTATTGCGGGATGTGCTGTCGCGCCTTCCGCTCCCCGAGCCCTGGGGCTTTGTCGCGGACCCCGGGGACCTTGCCCAGGAGCTGGCGGCGGCCCTTGCCGACGAACTTCCCAGGGCCCTCAGGGAAGGCAATGTCATCAGGAAGGGCTACGATGCGAAGCTGGACGAGCTTCGGGGCCTCAAGGAAAGGGCGAAACAGTTTCTTGATGAAATGCTGGAGGGCGAGCGACGCAAGACGGGGATAAAAAACCTGAAACTTGGCTTTAACAAGGTTTTCGGCTATTACCTGGAGGTCAGCCGGTCCAACCTGGACCAGGTCCCGCCAGAGTACGTGAGGAAGCAGACGCTGGTGGGGGCCGAGCGTTTCATAACCGGCGAACTTAAGAAATTCGAGGAGAAAATGCTTTCCAACGACGAGGACATAAGGGTTCGGGAGGAAGAACTCTACGCGGAGCTTTGCGGGAAAGTCCTCGATAAAACAGCCCTCATACAGGACATCGCCTCTTCTTTGGCCTCACTGGACGTTTTGGCCTCTTACGCCGCCGTCGCCCTGGAAAGGGGTTACAAAAGGCCGTCGGTCGACAGGAGCTACGTCCTCGATTTCAGGGACGCCAGGCACCCCGTGGTGGAAATAATGCTCGACGACGCTCCTTATACGCCCAACGACATACTGCTGGATTCGGAGACAAGGCGCATGGCAGTCGTTACCGGCCCCAACATGGCCGGGAAGTCCACCTACCTGAGGGCCGCGGCGCTTTTGGTCGTTATGGCCCAGGCCGGGAGCTTCGTCCCCGCCTCTTTCGCCAGGCTCGGGACGGTGGACAGGATTTTCTCCAGGATAGGGGCCAGGGACGAGCTCGCCAGGGGGAAAAGCACCTTCATGGTGGAAATGGTCGAAACCGCCAGCATTTTGCACAACGTCACTCCCAGGAGCCTGGTCATACTGGATGAGATAGGGCGCGGAACGTCAACCTACGACGGCGTGAGCATAGCCTGGGCGGTGATGGAATATCTTCATTCCGCCGCCGACGGCATGGCCAAGGTCCTTTTCGCCACCCACTACCACGAGCTTTCGGCCCTGGCGGAAAAAATGCCGGGAGTTTTTAACCTTAGCTTCAGCGTGGAAGAAACGGACCGGGGAGTGCTTTTCCTTTACAGGCTTAAGGAATCTCCAGCGGACCGTTCATACGGGATAGAGGTGGCACGCCTTGCAGGCGTGCCCGATGCGGTAGTCAGAAGGTCCCAGGAGCTTTTGAGACGCTTCGAGGCCGAAGGCGGCATACGGGGGCCGTCCGGGCAGGGCGAACCGGCAAAGTCCTCCAGTCGGGACTCGGGCTTCGGTCAGCTGCGGCTTTTTCGGACCGGGGCCGAGGACATACTGAGGGAACTGGCAGCGGCGGACCCCGACGGCATGACGCCCCTGGAGGCCCTCGAGCTTTTGTATGTCCTTAAAGAGAGGGCCAGGGAGGTTCTGGAAGAAAAATGAAAAAAAGCATAAGACGACTGGACGAAAGCGTATCGAGCCGCATAGCCGCCGGCGAGGTTATAGAAAGCCCGGCCAGCGTCGTCAAGGAGCTTTTGGAAAACGCCCTCGACGCCTACGCGCGGACCGTACGGGTAAGCCTGAGGCAGGGAGGCAAGGGACGGATCGTCGTCGAGGACGACGGCCATGGCATACCCTTCGGGGAACTGCCCCTGGCGGTGGAGCGTTTTGCCACGAGCAAGATCTCCGGTACCGAAGACCTGGAGAAAATAGGCACCCTCGGCTACCGAGGCGAAGCCCTTGCCAGTCTGGCCGCCGTGAGCCGTCTGGAGATACGAAGCCTCGCCGAAGGAAGCCGCGGTGGAGGTCTCCTCAAGTGTACCGCTGGAGTCATAGAGGCCCACCTGGAGATTCCCGTCGAGAAGGGGACCAGGGTCCAGGCAGACGACCTTTTTTTCAATCTTCCGGCCCGCAGAAAATTTTTGAAACAGGCCGCCAGCGAAACCCGCAAGGTGGGCCGCCTTTTGAGAGACTATGCCGTGGCCTACCCTGAGGTGGATTTTTCCCTCTCTTGTGATGGCAGGGCGGTTTACTCCACCGCGGGCGTAAGGGAACGCAGGGAGCTTCTGGAGAAGCAATGGGGGAACGACCCGGCTATACATTTTAAAAAGTCACGGACCGGCGACATGGTAGTAGAGGCCTTCTGGCAGCCCCATTCCACGGGGGGCAGGTTGACATCCACCGTCTTTGTAAACGGAAGGCGCGTTACCGACCCCGTGATCAGGGCCGCCCTTTCTTCCCTGGGGGCGGAAGCATCGGGGTTGTGGTTTTTGCTGATAGAGGTGCCGCCCGGATTTGTGGATGTGAACATACATCCCGCCAAGGCGGAAGTGCGCTTCAAAGACAGCGGAGAGATATTTCAGGCCGTCCGGGCTACGGCGGAGTTGCTTGTAACGGTTTCGGCGGGTGAGGTGCGCACGTCCTTCAGGGGAGATTCAACGTGGCAAATTTCATCTCCACCACTTGATGCTGGAGTGGCGGGTAACGTCCGAACCCGGCCGGAGGTTTTTCCGCAGGGCGGGTCGCTTTTTGCCAGGGTAAGCTCCCCCCCGAAACAGGCAAAAGACGATGCCCGTTACCTGGGCATGATCGAAAAGGGCTACCTGCTTTATGAAAACGACGGAAACCTGGTAATCGTCGACCCCCATGCCGCTCACGAGCGCATTCTCTATGAGCAGGCCCTTTCCCGCATAGCCGGCGAAAAGGGGAAAAGCCAGGGCCTTTCCGTCCCCGTCGCCCTGCCGCCCACATTGTCCGCCGCCGTTGCCGAGTACGCCGGGGCACTGGGAACCCACGGCTTTTCGGTGACCGAAACGGAAGGACAGGCGCGGCTTGAGGCGGTACCTGCCGTATCTGCCGATTTGGGCCTGGGTCCGGTTGAAACCCTGAGGACGGCTGTCGAAGCGCTCCAGGAATCGGGCGGGACAAAGACAGAACCACGGATGAGTGTCCGCTGGGCGCTTCTGGCATGCAAAAGGGCCGTGAAGCTGGGAGAAAAAATCGACGAACAGGAGGCTCTCAGGCTCTGGCGGGACCTTTTGGCCTGTGAGAAGCCCGGGGCGTGCCCCCACGGGCGTCCCACTTTCGTGACCTTCGACTCGGCGCGGTTCGATCGCCTTTTCGGGAGGGAATGAAATGGATTTCCCCCGCAGGATATTATGCATCATAGGTCCCACCGCCGCGGGCAAGACGGACCTCAGCCTCGAGATTGCCAGGAGCCTCGATTGCGAGGTCGTCTCCGTCGATTCGAGGCAGGTATACCGCCACCTCGACATCGGAACCGACAAGGTTTCGGAAACAATCAGGAAGGAAATTCCTCATCACTTGATAGATTTTTGCGATCCCGACCGCGTGTTTTCTGCGGCTGATTTCGTGGAGGCGGCGCTTTCGGTGATAGGGGAAATACTTCGGAGGGGCAGGACGCCCCTTCTCGTGGGCGGCACCGCCTTTTATTACCAGGCCCTTTTTGAGGGTATACTAACCGATGAAATGCCAAGGGACAGGGACCTCGAGCGGGCCATGGAAAGGGCATGGGAAAGCGGCGGCGCTCAGGCCCTATACGAAGAGCTCAAATCCGTCGATCCCCTGGCGGCGGCGCGGATTCATCCAAACGACAGGCGGAGGGTTTTGAGGGCCCTGGAGGTCTTTCGTCTATCGGGCCGCCCGGTTTCTTTATGGTACGAGGCCGGGTCGAAAAAGAAGACGTACCTGTGTCCGTTGTACCTTGGGTTGTACCGATGCCGGGAAAGCCTGCGGGAAAGAATAGCCCGCCGGGCAGCCGCACAGTTTGCCTCGGGCTTCGCCGACGAGGTGAAAGGGCTTCTTGAAATGGGTTACGATGAAACCTGTCCCGCCCTTCAGGGGTTCGGCTACAGGGAGCTCGTCATGTATCACAGGGGCCGGATATCTCTCGAGGAAGCCCTCGAAAGGGACATAAAAGCCACCAGGGCCTTTGCGAGACGGCAGATGACCTGGTTCAGAAAGTTCGCCCCGGCTCTGTGGTATGATGTTAGCCGTTCGGAAACCGACGAAATAACAAGGCAAGTGATGGTCCTTTGGGAAAACCAGTTGAAGGTGGTAAGGTTCCCTTAATCGTAAAGGCGGAACCCTCGGGTTTTTGCTTCGGAGTCAGGCTGGCCCTACAGAAGCTGGAAAGGGCCCTGGGGGAAAAGGGGCGCGTGTATTGCATAGGCGAACCCATCCACAATCCCCAGGAGACGGCCAGGCTCGAGGACCTGGGCCTGGTGATAGCAGAAAGCGTCGAGGAAATACCGGAAAACTCGGTGGTCTTCATAAGGGCCCACGGTCTGCCCGAAGAGAAGAAGAACCTGCTTAAAGAGCGCAATGTGCGGCTGGTGGACGGCACGTGTCCCTTTGTCCTTAACGTACAGGAAAAGGCCGCCCTCCTGGCGGCTGAGGGGTACGAAGTGGTCGTTTTGGGGGACGCCCTTCATCCCGAAGTCGAAGCCATAGCGGCTTCGGCCGAGGGGAAATCTGTCGTGGTGCCCCCGGGCGGAGACCTTCCACGGTACCTGGAAGGCTCCCGCATCGGCATCGTGAGCCAGACGACGCAGCGTCCAGGCGACCTTTCGGACCTCGCGTCGAAAGCGGCATTTGTCGGAAAGGAAATCAGAATTTACAATACGATTTGCGGTGCCACCGTCGAGAGACAAAATGCCGTCGAGAAAGTCGCGCCGGAAGTGGATGGTATGATTGTCATCGGCGGCAGAAACAGCGCCAACACGGGCAAGCTCTTCGACATAGCGCGAAGTTTGAACGAGCGTACCCTGTGGATAGAACAGGCGGGAGAAATCGACTGGAGGTGGTTGGAAGGAAAAGACAAAATCGGAATAGCCGCCGGAGCCAGCACTCCGGACAGGCTCATTCACGACTTAATACGGATGCTTGCAACAACGCAGGGCGTCAAGGAGGATGGAAGGTAAATGATGACGGAAGAACAAAAGAACGAAAGCACCGAAAACAGGCAGCAGACAGAACAGCCCCTGGCCGGGGAGGCCCTCGAGGCGAAGGCTGAAGAGGAAGAAACCATGGAAACCATGGAGGATATCCTCGAAAAGTACGAAGTGGAAGAAATGCGGCGCGGCAAGGTCTACGACGGAACAATAGTGGACGCTTCCGATGACGGCTGGCTTGTCGACGTGGGATACAAGTGCGAGGGCTTTCTGCCCCGACGCGAATGGTCCCACAGGGTCCTGGTCGAGAAAAAGGAGACGCCCGAAATAGGCGACAGCGTAAGGGTGCAGGTGGTGTCTTTCAAGCAGGGCGAGGATACCCAGTTACTTCTCAGCCGGTGGCGCAGCGAGTTCGACGACAGGTGGAGCGAAATAGAAAAAGCGGCCGGCGACAGCGGCGTGGTGCAGGTACGGGGCCTCAGGAAGGTAAAAGGTGGCCTCATCGTGGACTGCCACGGCATAGAAGGTTTCATCCCCATTTCCCACCTTGCCGAAGAAGGAAGGGGCATCAACCCCTCCAGGCTTGCCGACGAGACCTTCGACGCGAAGGTCATCGAGATGGATAGAAGGAAACGACGCCTGGTCCTTTCCCGAAGGGCAATTCTCGAGGAGGAGCTCGCCGGACAGAGGAACGCATTCTACGAAAACACCAGCGAGGGCGATGTCATGGAAGGAACGGTCACGACCATAACTTCCTTCGGCGTTTTCGTCAACCTCGGTCCCATAGAGGGCCTCGTTCACAACAGCGAATTATCCTGGCAGCGCAATGTCAGGCCCAGGGATGTCGTCTCCAGGGGTGACAAGGTGACTGTCAAGGTTATCGACATAGATCGCGAACGTGACAGGATTTCACTGAGCATCAAGCAGCTTTTGCCCGATCCCTGGGAGAACGTCCGGGGCAAATGGAACGAGGGAAACGTCGTATCGGGGCGGGTCACCAACCTGACCGATTTCGGCGCCTTCGTAGAGCTTGAGCCCGGGGTGGAAGGGCTTATTCACATCGGGGACATCAGCTGGCAGCGGATCAAACATCCCAGGGAGGTTCTGAGGAAGGGCCAGCAGGTCGACGTCAAGATCCTCGGAATCGACGAAGAAAACAACCGGATAAGCCTGGGCTACAAGCAACTCAACGACCCCTGGGAAAACGTGGAGGAAAAATATGCCGTAAAACAGGACTATCCAGTCAAGGTGGTCCGCCTCACCGATTTCGGGGCCTTTGTAGAACTCGAGGAAGGCGTCGAGGGGCTGATACACGTGTCGCAGTTGAGCCGAAAGCACGTGGAAAAACCGGCGGACGTTCTTGAGGAAGGGCAGGAAGTAGAAGCGCGCGTGCTGGAGATCAAGCCCGAGGAAAGGCGCATCAGGCTCAGCATAAGCGCTATCGAGGAAGAAGAACACAAAAAGACCCGAAGCGAGACGAAACAGCGCAAAAAGGGCGACTCGCCTAAACAGCAGCAACGTACCCAGTTTTCCGACGACGAACAGCCCGCTGTTACCATAGGTGACATCTGGGACGAAGCAGTAAACAGGGAAGAATAAAAACAGGCGCCTCAGGCCGGGCACAAACTTCCTTGGCATCGGCTTGAGGCTTTTTTCAGGAGCGATGGAAATGGCTGTTTTGCCCATACATGAATATCCTGACTCCGTTCTTCGCGAAGCGGCGAAACCAGTGGAAAGGTTCGACGACGAACTAAAAGCCTTCCTGGAGGACATGTGGGAGACCATGAAGGAAAATGACGGCGTGGGTCTCGCTGCGCCCCAGGTGGGAGTAGACAGGCAGATCGCCGTGGTCCAGTGGCAGGGCAAGAGGTATGTGCTGATAAACCCTCGGGTCGTTTACTCGGAAGGGAAAGACATACACGAAGAGGGGTGCCTGAGCGCCCCGGGAGTTTACGAAGAAGTTGCCAGACCCACTCGCATAGTGGTAGAAGCCCAGGATGAAGAGGGAAACACCTATCGCATAGAAGAGGAGGGGTTCATGGCCCGGGCGCTGGCCCACGAGATAGACCATCTTCAGGGACGACTTTTCTTCGACCGCCTCTCGCCCATCAAACGTCAGATGGTAAAGAGGAAACTTCAGAAAAATCGACGAAAGGGATGACCCGGACCTTGAAGACCTGGTTTTTCGGAACGGGCCCCTTCGCGTCGGTCTGCCTTAAGGAAATCGCTCGAAGGGTCCCCGTGGACCTTGTAGTGACGGTAACTCCGGAAAGGTCCGGCCGCGGCCTTAAGTCCAGACCGTCGCCGGTGGAAAGAACGGCCGTAGCCGAGGGGCTTGCCGTGGTTCGTTCACGTGACGTCAATACCGATTCCGACCTGCTGAGGCGCTTTGAGGAGGACCCGCCCGGGGTAATACTCGTAGTGGATTTCGGCCAGATCGTGAAAGAACCCTATCTTTGTCTCGAACCTGTCGGGTGTCTGAACATCCATCCGTCGCTGCTTCCTGAATACCGCGGCGCCGCTCCGGTTCAGCGTGCCATCATGGAGGGCGAAACGAAAACGGGTGTGACGGTCTTTCGCCTGGTAGAGGAAATGGATGCGGGACCCATAGCCCTGCAGGAAGAATTCCCGATTCCAGCGGATGCCACGGCCGGCGAAATGCTCGAGCTTTTGGCGTTGCGCGGTAGCCGTATTTTCCTGAATGCTTTAGAATTGATCAGGAAGGATGCGCTTACTTTCAGTCCGCAGAACCACGAAAAGGCGACCTATGCCCGGAAGATAAGAAAAGAAGAGGCCCATTTGAGTTGGGAGCGCCCCGCCCGCAAGGTACATGATACCGTCAGAGCCCTTAACCCCGCGCCCGGCGCTTACGTAACCTGCCTCGGAAAGCGTTTGAAAATCTGGAGGACCGAAATAGTAGAGGACAGAGGGGAGCCGGGAAGGATTGTCCGCATCGAGAAGGGCTTTCCTGTCGTCGCATGCGCGTTTGGGTCGGTCATTTTGCGTCAGGTCCAGGCTGAAGGAAAGGCTCGCATGGACGGGGACGCATGGCTCAGGGGAACGGGCCTGAAAGAAGGTGACCTATTGAAGTGATTCCAATTACAGAGACTTTGCAAGAGCTAGTGAAAATGTACGCGTGGCCCAAAACCGTGGCGGTTACAGGGGCTCTCGGGTCAGGTAAGACGGAGTGGGTTTTGAACCTCGCTTTTGGCCTTGCCGGCATCGGGGAAGAGGTAACCGTAGCCGACATGGACATCATCAACCCCTATTTCTGCGTAAGACAAGTAAAGACCTCCCTGGAAAGAGAGGGCCTGTCTGTTATAACCCCTCCGGAAAACGTGAAATGGTCAGACATACCCGTAGTTTCCCCCGAAGTGGGTCGCACACTCGTCAAGGACGAGGGGAAACTCTTGATCGATGTGGGTGGCGACGCTTCCGGTGTCAGAGCCCTGACGCAGTTTTCCGACCTTATCGAGAAAGCCGGATACATCCTTGTCCTGGTAGTCAACGCCTTCAGGCCCAAGACGGCGGACAGGGAGGGTATTGTACGGATGATACGACGCATGGAGGAAATCAGCACGCTCAAGGTGGGTGCCTTGCTGGCCAACAGCCACCTGATGACCGAGACCACAGAGGAAGACCTTTTGTGGGGAATCGAAGTGGCGCAAGAAGCAGCTCACGCTACGGGCTTGCCTCTGCTTTACGCCACGGTGCCGCCGGGCCTTCACGACAGGCTCGAAGACCTCGCGAGCCGGGTCGAAGTGCCCCTGTGGCCGTTGCAGCGTCGCATGCTTCTTCCATGGGAAAAAGGATACAGCTGGGCCTGAAAACGAGTTTTTAAAACGGGATATAACCGGCCCGCCGGGCCGATACCATAAACGAGGGGAGTGGAATGTTCATGGCAAAAGGACGGATCGACGTGCTGGAGAGCTTTTGCAAAAGTTGCGGATTGTGCGTCGAGGCATGCCCTGTCAAGGTTTTGCGGATATCCGACAAGATCAACAGCAAGGGGTACAGACCCGTCGAACAGTACAAGGACGGCTGTATTGCCTGCAGGATGTGCGCAACCACATGTCCTGACGCGGCTATAGAAGTCTACAAGATCGAGGAGAATTCCTAGAAACGGCCGGAGGTGACGCGAAATGGCAAGAGTACTCATGAAAGGCACCGAAGCGATAGCCGAAGCGGCCGTTCAGGCCGGGTGCAAGTATTTCTTCGGTTATCCGATAACACCCCAGAACGAAATACCCGAATACATGTCCGCCAGGCTCCCGGCCATAGGCGGGGCCTATGTCCAGGCGGAAAGCGAGGTTGCGGCCATCAACATGGTCATGGGAGGGGGAGCCACAGGTACCAAGATCATGACCACTTCTTCGAGCCCCGGAATATCGTTGATGTCGGAAGGCTTGAGCTACCTGGCGGGATGCGAGATCCCGGCCGTGGTGGTCAATGTCATGAGGGCCGGCCCGGGACTTGGAGGCATCCTTCCAGCGCAGGGAGATTACTTCCAGGCAACGAAAGGTGGCGGAAACGGTGATTACAGGTTGCTCGTCCTTGCTCCGAGCACCCTTCAGGAAGCAGTTAACCTGACTCAACTGGCCTTCGATCTGGCCTTGATCTACAGAAACCCGGTGATGATCCTTGCCGACGGTTTCATGGGGCAGATGATGGAAGCCGTGGAGATTACCGAACACAAAAGTGAAGGTATTCCCGACATTACTCCCTGGGCGCTTGGCAACAAGGACAAAAGAGACAAACGTAGTGTCTTGCGAAGCCTCTACCTTGACCCTGAAAAACTCGAGAAGCACAACATGGACCTCAAGGCCAAATATGATGCCATGCAGAAGGAAGTGCGTTACGAGGAATATTACACAGAAGACGCGGAATATCTGATCGCCGCTTTCGGGACAACCGCCAGGATAGCCCGTTCCGCCATAGCGAACCTCAGGGACGAGGGCGTCAAGGTGGGCATGATAAGGCCCGTCACGCTTTATCCCTTCCCGAAAGAAAGGATAAGGCAGCTCTCCGAAAAGGCCAGGCATGTGTTTGTGGTCGAAATGAACACGGGACAGATGCTCGAGGACGTCCAGGCGGCGGTTTGTGACCGTGCTCCCGTGTCTTTTTACGGGCGTTGCGGCGGTATCTCTCCCTCGGTAAAGGAAATCGAGGAAAAACTCAGGGAATTGTTGTAGACGGGGGGATGACTGTCATGAAGGAAACCAGAATTTACGAGCGTCCGAAGGCCTGGATGAAAGACGTGCATACCCATTATTGCCCCGGATGCGGGCATGGTATCACCCACAGGCTCCTTTGCGAGGTAATCGACGAACTGGAAATCCAGGACAAGACCATAGGCATCGCGCCCGTCGGGTGCGCCGCCATGATGTACGACTACGTGGACACCGACTATTGCGAGGCGGCCCATGGAAGGGCTCCTGCCCTGGCGACGGGCCTCAAGCGCACCAGGCCCGACAGGATCGTCTTTACCTACCAGGGAGACGGAGACCTGGCCTCCATAGGGACGGCGGAGATCATCCACGCCGCGAACAGGGGTGAGAAATTCACCACCATTTTCATAAATAATGCCATTTACGGAATGACGGGAGGACAGATGGCCCCGACGACTCTCATCGGCCAGAAGGCGACCACCTGTCCCTATGGGAGAGACCCGGAACTCGCGGGATACCCCATGCGCATGTGCGAACTTTTGTCGACTCTCGAAACGCCCGCTTACATCGAGCGCGTGACGGTGGCCGAGCCGAAATATGTAATAGCGGCGAAAAAGGCAATAAAGAAGGCCTTCCAGTATCAGATCGAGGGGAAAGGCTACTCTTTCGTCGAGGTGCTGTCCAACTGTCCCACGAACTGGGGGATGCAGCCGGTCCAGTCCTTCAAGTGGACGCTGGAGACCATGGTTCCCTACTATCCCCTTGGCGTGTACAAGGATTTCGAATAAGGAGGCGAAGCGGAATGCCGAAATTTCAAAGAGGTCTGATCGCCGCTGGTTTCGGCGGCCAGGGCATCATGGTCCTGGGACAGCTTGTAGCCTATACGGCGATTAGCGAAGGACGGCACGTGACATGGATACCTTCCTACGGGCCGGAGATGCGGGGCGGAACGGCCAACTGCGGAGTAGTCATCAGCGACGAGGAAATTGCATCCCCCGTCGTGGCCGAGGCCGATGCCGGCGTGATCATGAACAAACCATCCCTTGAAAAATTCATCGGTATCATAAAACCGGGCGGAGCGCTGATTTACAATTCCGACCTGCTGGATTATCCCGACCCCAGATCCGATATCATCGTGCTGCCGGTGCCGTGTCATACCACGGCGCTTGAACTTGGCAGCGAAAAGGTGGCTAACATCGTAGCTCTCGGGGCACTGGTGGAAGCCACGGACCTCGTCTCGGTGGACGTCTGCAGGGAAACGGTCAAAGAAAAACTGGGAAAGAGAAAACCCCAGTTTTTGTCCATGAATCTCGAAGCCTACGAGAAAGGCCGGGAAATAGCCAGAAAAATTCTGGGACGTTAGCCGGAGATGGGCGAAGAACGAAAGATTTCAAGCAGCGTCCTTTACAGGGGAAGAATAATCAACCTGAAGGTGGATAACGTTGTCCTGCCGTCGGGCAAAAAAGCCGTCCGCGAAGTGGTGGAACACGCGCCGGCGGTGGCCATACTGGCCACCGATCCCGACGGCAGGATTCTGCTTGTAAAACAAACACGGTACGCCGTAGCCGAGACTCTGCTGGAAATTCCGGCAGGCATAATAGAGCCGGGAGAGACCGTGCGCGAGACCGCGGCCAGGGAGCTTAGGGAGGAGACTGGTTACAAACCGCTGGACCTTGAGGAGGTCCTAAGGTTTTATACTTCTCCCGGCTTCTCAACGGAAATGATCGTCCTTTTTTCGGCACGGCGGCTCAAATATGCTCCGCTGGAACAGGATTACGACGAAGACATTGCGGTGGAGCGCATAGACCCCGAAAGCCTTCGCGATTATCTCGAAAGCGGGATGATCCGTGACGCCAAGACGATTGCGGCGCTTTGCTGGTATCTTCATCACGAGCATGGAGGCAATGAGTGAGTCTGGAAGACGAACTGCTTTTGCCGGAATTCAGGAAATACCTGAGATACGAAAGAGGCTGCAGCGAAAACACCGTCAAGGCCTACGGTGCGGATCTTCTCAGGTGGGGCGGATTTTGCCGAAAGCGCAATCTGCCCCTTGTGCCGCCCGAAGCCGTCGCTGCGGCTTCTTTCATTAAAAGCCTCACGGAGGCTGGGTACAGTTCCTCCACGGTTCAAAGGCATGCCGCGGCCCTGAGGTCCTGGGGAGTTTTTTTGGTGGAAGAAGGCATCCTGGAAAAAGGGGTTTTCGACTGCCCCCTCCCGGAAAAGGGAAAGAGCCTTCCAAGGATTTTAAGCGAAGGGGAGATAAGGCGTCTTTTCGAGGCCAGCATGGGTGAGGATCCTCTGGATCTGAGGGATCGCGCCGTACTGGAAACAGGTTACGGCTGTGGCCTGAGAGCCGGGGAGCTTGCCGGTCTGCGCCTGCAGGACGTGGACATGGCGGGAGGTCTGATCCGGCCGCTCGGCAAAGGCGACAAGGAGAGGGTGGTTCCCTTTCTAGGCGAGGCAAGAAACAGGTTGCATAGCTACCTGGAAAAGGGACGACCCGCTCTCGACAGGGGTCTTTCGGACCGTGTCTTCCTCTCCAGGTCCGGGAAAAATCTGCGGAGGGAAGACGTGTGGAGAATCATCCGCAAAAGGGGCCGTATCGCCGGTATCCCTCTTTCCAGGCTTCATCCCCACATACTCAGGCACTCCTTCGCGACCCACCTGTTGCGGCGCGGCATGGACCTAAGGACCCTGCAAGAGATACTGGGACATGCGTCTATCGCCACGACCGAACGGTACACTCATTTCGATCTCGAACTGAGGGATGTATACGACCGCACTCATCCCCGGGCATAAACGACGAAAGGGGAATCCAATATGAACATTAAAGAGCGCGCCCAAGAGGCGGCAGCTTTTCTGCAAGCAAAGATCCCGGAGGTCCCACGCGCGGCCGTCGTGCTAGGTTCCGGGCTGGGAGGTTTTGCCGAGGGCATGGAAGACGCTCTGTCGATCCCTTACGCCGAAATCCCCTGTTGGGCTGTTTCAACGGCTCCGGGCCACAGGGGAAGGCTCCTTGCGGGCAGGGTTAACGGAGTTTTGGTGGCTGTCCTTCAGGGAAGGCTGCATTATTACGAAGGCTATGACATGGATGAGGTGACCTTTCCCGTCAGGGTGCTGGGCGAGTGGGGCGTCGGAAATTATATAGCGACCAACGCGTCCGGCGGTATTAACTACGGTTTCCGACCGAAAGACATCGTCCTCGTCCACGACCATATCAATTTCATGGGCATCAACCCGCTCAGGGGAGCCAACGAAGAATCCTGGGGGCCCAGGTTTCCCGACATGACTTCCGTTTACGACGCCGTTCTCATGGAAAAAGCCGAAAAATGTGCTTCTGCTTTGGGGATACAACTCCGCCGCGGGGTCTACATAGCTTTTGCTGGACCATCCTTCGAGACGCCCGCCGAGATAAAAATGGCAAGAGCCTTGGGAGCCGACGTGGTGGGAATGTCCACAGTGCCCGAAGTTATAGTGGCCGGACACATGGGAATGAAGGTTTGCGTGTTTTCTTGCGTGGCCAATTACGCCGCCGGGATGACGGAGCAGCCATTGACCCATGAAGAGGTTCTTCAGGCGATGGAGGAAACTTCAGGACGACTTGTGCCGCTTCTTGAAAGCTTTATCCCCGAGGCGGTGTCCGAAGATGTTTGAAATGCTCCCCTTTCTCGAGACCAAAAGGGAAGGAGGGAATGCCTCACCGGAATCGATGAGGGAGTTCGTGAAGGCCTACAATGCCGGTGAGCTTCCCGACTACCAGGTTGCCGCCTGGCTTATGGCCGTCTTTTTCAATGGCCTTTCTCAGGAAGAACTCGAGGCCTTTACCCTGGCTTTGGCATATTCGGGAAAGACAGTCCGTTTCCCCGAGGGACTGCTTCCGGTGGACAAGCACAGCACCGGGGGTGTGGGGGACAAGACGACGCTTGTGGTGGTGCCCCTGGCGGCGGCCTGCGGGGCGAAGGTTGCGAAATTGAGCGGCAAGGGGCTGGGATTTACAGGCGGAACGGTGGACAAGCTTTCGGCGATTCCCGGTATGTCGACGGAACTTTCGGTCAAGGAATTTGTTGACCAGGTGATATCGACGGGATGCGCCGTCAGCGGCCATTCAAAGGACCTGGCTCCGGCGGAAGGCAAGTTCTATTCGCTCAGGGATGTCACCGCCACGGTGCCTTCTATCCCCCTCATAACGAGCAGTATTCTCAGCAAAAAGATCGCCGGAGGCGCCAGGCGGTTCGTATTCGACGTCAAATTCGGCGCCGGTGCCTTTATGGAGACTAAAGAACGAGCCCTGGAACTCGCCGGGACGCTCGTGGAGCTTTCTACCCGTTTAGGTTTCGACGCCGTGGCGGTTTTGACGAACATGGAGCAGCCTTTGGGGCACTGGGTGGGAAACACCGCAGAGGTGAACGAGGCTATCGAGGTGCTTGACGGTAGAGGCCCCGAGGACACCAGAGACCTGTGCGTGGAAATCACGGGAGCGATGCTTTATGTATCGAAGGTGTCGCCTACAATCGCGGAGGGCAAAAAAACCGCGGCCCAAGCATTGTCAAAGAAGCTTGGTCTCGCCAGGTTCAGGGAAATGATAGAAAAACAGGGCGGAAGACTCGATGAAAATATCCTGTCCGGGAAAAAGTCCCTTCCGCTTGGTAAGGATACTCTCGAGGTAAGGGCTCAAAAACCGGGCTGGGTTTCTTCCTGTGACGCCAGGCTGGTTGGTGAGACCTTGCGCCTTCTGGGGGGCGGGCGCCTGAAAAAAAGCGACGAGGTCGACCTGTCCGCCGCGGTGGAGGTCCTTAAAAAGACCGGAGATCATGTTGAAGCCGGGGATGTCCTGGCGAGAATTTACGCGTCGGACGAGAAAATCCTGAAGATCGCCGTCCCGAAGATCGAGAAAGCCTTCTCGATCGGTGAAGAAAAAACGCAAAGGCCTGGTCTTGTATGGGGCATCCGCGACGCTCGAGGGTTTCATCCCCTTTAAAGGTGCCTTTTCCAAAGTGGACATAGCACGAACTACGCCGTAGAATATACCTTGGATAAAGCGGAGGCGCATGGTGACTGGTGTTGCCCGCGGGCTTCAAACCCGTCGAGGGTCTGTAAGGCAGGCCTTGGTGGGTTCGATTCCCACACGCCTCCGCCAGTTTTTTTGTTTTTACATAAGAGGTCAGGGAGCTGGTCGATATAAACAGGATCTTTTGTCCAAATCTTGATGAAGGATCTGGAGCACACGGCCGATTCCAGGCCGCGGAAAGCCCAAAAAGAGGTGTTTGGCCATAGACCGAAAGGAAGATTTCCCACTCAAGGGTTTTTGTTATCCTCTTACTCCAGGCGGCCGGTCCTCCGTCATAGGGAGTTTCCCATGGCACTACGGAACGGAATACCTCAACATCCTCTACAGGACCGATCCCGAGGTCATAGCGGCCTATTTGCCTCATCCGCTGGAGCCGGGACCGGAGCCCGACATGGCTTATGTGGCCTTCAGCCGCTGGTGGTCTCTTTCGGAAGAGCAAAAGGACATGGCCTGGGTAAACCCCGGCAGGACCCAGTATCGCGAGGCGGCCATCTGGGTGGGGTGCAGATACAGGGGAAAATCCGGGCAGATATGCCTGCACGTATGGGTGGATGACGATTTCACGCTGGCGCGCGGCTGGTTTATGGGTTTCCCGAAGAAACTGGGGAGGATACAGGTAAGTGAGTTTCATCCCCTCAACCCGGGAATGCCGGAAATCGGGCCGGGCGTTACCATGAAGGGTATCGCCGCCGCAAACGACGAGCGGCTTTTTGAGGGAAGCCTGAAGATCGAAAAAAAGGCGACGGCCCGGGAACTTCCTGCCCTCATGACGTCGCCCCTTTTTCACATCCGCCACTTCCCCTCCATCGTAAAAGGCGCGCCACCCTCAGTGCTTGAACTCGTTACGCTGGGTGCTGAAAACAAAAAGACCGGTGACACGGTCTGGGCGGGAAGCGGGGACCTTGTGTTTTACCCATCCGAAATCGAGGAGCACTTCAGGTTGAAACCCCGGGAGATAACAGGCGCTTTCGCCTTTTCCTCGGGCTATACCTTCCCGGGTGGAGAAGTCCTTTACAGCTGGGTATGACGGCAAAAGGCGTAAAAAAGAGACACCGATAAATTTCAATTCAGGAGGGGGACATGACCATGAAAAGGTTTTTTGTGTTGTTTCTGGCCCTTTGCATCGCAGGCTTCGCCGTTCCTGCACTGGCGGCAGGTATCCCGGAAGACGAACTGACTGCGGGTTTCGTTTACGTGGGCCCCATAGGTGACGGAGGCTGGACCTACATGCATGACAAGGGACGGCTTGAAATGCTTGAGGCCTTCCCCGGCATGGATACCATGTTCGTCGAATCCGTACCGGAAGGGCCGGATTGCGTGAGGGTCATGGAAACCTTCATTCGCAATGGAGCACAGCTGGTTTTCGCCACGTCCTTCGGGTACATGGATTTCGTCATCGACGTGGCGAAGAAGTACCCCGACGTAACCTTTATGCACTGCTCCGGATACAAGCGGGCCGATAACGTGGGGACCTATTTCGGTCGCATGTACCAGGCAAGATACCTTTCGGGTCTGGTGGCGGGCAAGGCCACCAAATCCGGAGTCATAGGTTTTGTGGCAGCCAACCCGATTCCGGAGGTTATTCGCGGTATTAACGCCTTTACCCTTGGAGTACGAAAGGTCAACCCCGAAGCGCGGATAAAGGTGGTGTGGCTTTTCTCCTGGTTCGACCCGGGCAGGGAAAAGGAAGCGACCCTGGCCCTGATCGATGCGGGAGCCGATGTGATCGCCATGCACGCCGACTCCGGCGCGGCGCCCCAGGCGGCCGAAGAGGCCGGCGTCTACGTGGTCGGCTATAACAACGACATGAGTCGCTACGCGCCGACGAAGCACCTGACGGCCCCCGTGTGGGATTGGGGAATGGTGTATAAATACGTCGCAGGAAAGGTGATCGAGGGGACCTGGGAATCGGAGGACATCTGGTGGGGTCTGAAGGAAGGGCTCGTCGGCCTAGCCCCTTACGGCGGCGATGTTACGGAAGAGACGAAATCCCTCGTGGAAGCGGAAAGGGAGCGCATTGTTTCCGGAAAGTGGGACGTGTTTACAGGTCCTTTGACCAACCAGAAGGGCGAAGTAGTCGTAGCCGAGGGCCAAAGTATGAGCGACGGCGACATGCTTGGGATGAACTGGTTTGTGCAGGGCGTGGAAGGTGAAATTCCAGACTAGACCATTTATGCTGGCAAAAAGGGGCGCTTTTTCCGGCGCCCCTTTTTCTTTCATGCCATGCCGTGATGAGGTACAATGACGACGTTTTTCCTCACAAGGCGGCTCCTTCAAGGCGCAAAACGGGAGTGATAACCGGTGGCTTTGGACCAAAGCCCTGACAAGACTCAGCCCCTTGTATCCATGGAAGGGATAGTGAAGTCCTTTTTCGGGATCAAGGCCAACGACAAGGTAAATTTTGATGTCCGACGGGGTGAAATACACACCCTTCTGGGTGAAAACGGCGCTGGAAAGAGCACGCTCATGAACGTGCTCTGCGGATTGTACACGCCGGAAGCCGGGATCATCCGCATCGAAGGGCGCGAGCAGGTTTTCAGGAGTTCGCGTGACGCCATAACCGCGGGCATCGGCATGCTTCACCAGCATTTCATGCTTATACCCTCCCACACGGTGTGGGAAAATGTCGCCCTCGGCAGTCCCGAACTGCCCAGGATACTTCCGAAGGATGAAATCATAGGCAGGATACAGGACCTTTCGAAGACCTATGGGCTGACCGTCGACCCCCGTTCGCCGGTCTGGCAGCTTTCGATCGGCGAGCAACAGCGGGCCGCCATCCTCAAGCTCCTTTACAGACGGGCACAAATCCTGGTGCTCGACGAACCCACGGCGGTTCTGACGCCCCAGGAATCGAGGCACCTGTTTTCCACGATGAGAAGGATGGCCCAGGAGGGGCACGGGATCGTTTTTATTTCGCATAAACTGGACGAGGTCATGGAAATTTCCGACAGGATAACCGTCCTGAGGAAAGGTTGTAACGTTGGGACCATACCGGTGAAAGAAGCCACGAAGGAAAAGCTTGCCGAAATGATGGTGGGAAGAAGGGTCGCCTTCCACATCAACAAGACCGTTCAAAACCCGGGCGAAGCGGTAATGACGGCCGAAAACCTTACGGTCAGGGGAGATCGGGGAAACTTGAAAGTTGAAAACCTTTCCCTGACGCTCAGGAAACGTGAAATACTCGGGCTTGCGGGCGTGTCGGGCAACGGACAGCAGGAACTGTGCGAGGCCCTTTCGGGCTTGAGGAAAGTTGAATCGGGCATTGTAATAGTCGACGGAAAAGACCTTACCAACAAGGACCCCAAGACCTTCCTGAAGCACAGGGTCACCTACATCCCTGCCGACAGGAAGGGCACCGGGCTCATTCCGAACATGAACATCAGGGAGAATGTGGCGCTCAGAAAATACTGGAAAGAAGAATATACGCGTTACGGCCTCTTTGTTCACTGGGAAAAAATCGCGGGTCATACCGGGCGCCTGGTGGAACGTTTCAAGGTTGCCAATCCCGGGCTTGGTTATCCCGTGAGACTTCTTTCCGGCGGAAACATGCAGAAACTGATGCTGGCCCGCGAGCTATCGGACAATCCCAGGGTGATTATAGCCATGCAGCCCACCTGGGGCCTCGACGTGGGGGCCACTTTGTACGTAAGGGAAACACTGCTTGCCCAAAGAGACCGGGGCGCGGCCGTTTTGCTTGTTTCTGACGACCTTGAGGAAATCTTTTCCGTGAGCGACCGTATCGCCGTCATTTACGGCGGGAAACTTACCGGTGTAATAGACGATACCGACGCCGTGACGGAAGAGGAAATGGGCCTCATGATGGCGGGTACGACCCTCGGGCGTTACAGCCCGGAGGCTGCCTTAAAGAGTGTTCCGGAGGACGATTGAGCGATGAAACACCGTGTGATACTTGAACGCCGTTACAATGTCCCCTATTATCTCGAGATTTTATGTCCTCTTTTATCCATAGCGCTCGCTCTCGCCTTCTCGGGCGGCCTGCTTCTGGTTCTGGGGGTATCGCCCGTAAAAGCGTTTTTTGCGATGTATAACGGTGCCTTCGGGAGCTGGTGGGGCCTGAGCGAAGTCCTGGTGAAGACGACGCCCCTTGCGATATGCGGGATAGCCGTGGCGCTTTCTTTCAAGATGAAGATCTGGAACATCGGCGCCGAAGGCCAGTTTTATCTTGGGGCATTGGCGACGGCCGCCGTAGTACGTTACGCCTACGTGGACAGTTTTGCCCTGATGTTCATCCTGATGGTTTCGGCCTCCGCGGCAGCGGGAGGTCTTTGGGGGGGCTTTGCCGGCTACCTTAGGGCGCGGTGGAACGTAAACGAGATCATAACGACCCTTATGCTTAACTACGTCGCAATTCACCTCGTCGAATATTTCATCTACGGCCCGTGGCGCGACCCCGCGAGCCTCGGCTTCCCCATGACGGCGCCCTTCCCGGAAGCGGCCCGTCTTCCGGTTTTCGGAAACAGTCGGGTGCATATTGGTATACTGATAGCGCTTGTATTGGTATTGCTTTACCGCGTGGTGCTCCGATGGACACGCTGGGGGTTCGAGATCAGGGCCATCGGAGAAAATCCGAGGGCGGCGGAATACGCCGGAATACCCTTTCTCAAAAACGCAGTTTTTGTCATGGCTGTTTCGGGAGCACTGGCAGCCGTGGCCGGGATGGGGGAGATAGCGGGCCTTCAGGGGAGACTGCAGGCCGGCTTGTCGCCGGGCTACGGTTACACCGCTATAATCGTGGCGTGGCTGGCGCGACTCAACCCCTGGGGTATTATGGTCGTGGCCTTTTTCATGGGCGGCCTTTTCGTGGGGGGAGAGTCGTTGCAGGTGGTAATGCGTCTGCCCCTCTCGAGTATTCAGGTAATACAGGGTTTTATCCTTTTTTTCGTACTGGCTTCGGAATTCTTCAGGGTTTACAGGATACGCATAATAAGCTCGGAGGCAGATTGAAATGGACGTTATCGTGACCATCCTGGCGGCCGCCGTCCGCAGCGGCACTCCAATTCTTTATGCCACCCTCGGTGAGATTTTGACGGAAAAATCGGGGGTAATGAACCTGGGACTCGAAGGACTCTTGCTTGTCGGCGCGCTGACGGGGTTCTGGACGGCGTTCGTTACGGGAAACCCCTATCTTGCCATCACAGTCGCGTTCCTGGCCGGTGTGGCCCTTTCGGCCGTCCATGCCTTTCTGTGTGTAAGCCTGGGGGCCAACCAGGTGGTAAGCGGCCTCGCCGTGACCATGTTCGGAACGGGCGTCAGCTCCCTTTTGGGACGGGGAATGGTGGGGGAGACCATCAAGGGTCTGGGCGTGGTCCAGCTACCCTTACTCTCGCAGATACCGATTTTTGGGAAGGTGCTTTTCAGCCACGACATTCTCGTTTACCTGTCTTATATCCTGATCGCACTGATAGCCTGGTTTCTGCAAGTTACGAGGGCCGGCCTCAACCTGAGGGCCGTCGGTGAGGATCCCCACGTGGTCGAGTCCGTAGGGGTGGACCCCGTTCGATTACGGTACATCTACACCCTCATCGGAGGAGGGCTTGCCGCCGTCGGGGGTGCCTACCTTTCGGTGGTCTACACGAAGATGTGGGGGGACCAGATGAGTGCCGGTCGCGGGTGGATCGCCGTTGCGCTCGTCATTTTCGCTGTGTGGCATCCCCTTCGCGCGGCTTTCGGAGCCTATCTGTTCGGCGGTGTGACCGCCTTGCAGCTAAGGATACAGGCGGCCGGAACGAGCATTCCGGCCCCGTTGCTTCTGATGCTTCCCTACCTGTTCACCATCTTCGTGCTTTTCGTCATTTCGGCGCGTAAAGGCAGAGGGATTATTCTAGGGGCTCCCGCGGCGCTGGGCGTTCCCTACCAGCGGGAGGAACGGACCTGATGGAGACGATGGGCTGTATGTACTCGTACTGGGGCTGGGAATCCCAGGGGAAAAGAATCCACGTGTCCTGGCTCACTTCTGTGATGTAGGTATCCACCTCGGGACGGCCGTCGGGCTTGGCGTATACCGTGGCGAAGTGAGCCCTCGGGAGCATTTCCCTGACGATGCGGGCGGTGCGGCCTGTATCAACCAGGTCGTCCACGATCAGCCAGTCGGAATCATCGCCCGCGACGTCCTTCAGGATTCGTGTTTTGCCCTGGGTGCGGATGGTGTAGCTCGATACGCAGACGGTATCCACGAAGTGAATGTCGAGCTCGCGTGCCACGATCGCGGCCGGCACCAACCCTCCCCTGGCTATGGCTACGATGCGTTTCCATTCCCCGATGTCAAGCAGCCTCCACGCCAGGGCCCTGCAGTCCTGGTGCAGCTGGTCCCACGTGAGTGGGTATACTTTTCTGTAGCGGTCGTCCGATAAGCTCATCTTGTCCTCCCAGGCGTTCAGATTTCGCGTCAAGCGTTATGATGGGGCTTGAGAGCCCTTTTCCAGCGAGTCCCTTCGGGAGTGTCTTCGAGAATTATCCCCATGGAAGCCAGCTCGTCCCTTATGGCGTCGGCTTTTGCGAAGTCCTTGCGTTTTCTCGCTGCGTTGCGTTCTTCTATGAGGGTGAGGATGTTTTCCTCGCCAGGTCCGCCGGCTGCGGAATCAGCCTGAGTGCCGATTATGCCCAGCACTTCGTCGGCGTAGCTGAGAAAACCCGTTGCCGCCTTGCGGAAACCCTCATGGATAACCCGTTCCTCGGCTATGGTCTGGTTAATGATACGGACCGCCTCGAACAGAAAGCCCAGGGCTCCGGCTGTGTTGAAGTCGTCGCACAGGCTCTCGTCGAAACGCCTGCGTGCTGTTTCTATGGCTTGAACCTTTTCGTTCCGGTCTTGTTTTTCGTTTGTGGAATCCACCGCTGAATGGGCCAGGTCGTACCAGCAATTTCGAAGCCTTTCGACACCGGCCTGAGCCTGGGAGAGATTATCAGGCGAAAAGTTTATGGGCGAGCGGTAGTGGGCGCTCAGCATAAAAAGACGTATTGCCACGGGGTGAAAATGTTCCCTCGCGTTTCGTGCCGTGAGGAAATTCCCGAGTGATTTGGACATTTTTTCGTCGTTGATCATGAGATAGCCGTTGTGTATCCAGTACCTGACGAAGGGTTTGCCCGTGGCCGCCTCCGCTTGGGCGATTTCGTTCTCGTGGTGAGGGAAAACGAGGTCGCTTCCCCCGGCGTGGATATCAAGGGTATCCCCAAGGTATTTCATTGACATGGCGCTGCATTCTACGTGCCAGCCCGGACGCCCCTTTCCCCAGGGACTGTCCCAGGAGGGCTCGCCCGGTTTTTCAGCCTTCCACAGGACAAAATCGAGGGGATGCCGCTTTAGAGGGTTTACCTCTACGCGCGCCCCGGACTGGAGGTCTTCCAGGGTCTGTCTGGAGAGCTTGCCGTAATCTTTGAAGCTCTGGACGTCGAAAAATACGTCTTTTCCGGCTATGTAGGCGTGTCCACGTTCGAGGATACGTTCTACAAGAGATATTATTTCGGGTATGTGTTCCGTGGCTTTCGGCGCTACCGTCGGGCGTCTTATGCCAAGGGCGTCGGCGTCCTCGTAGTAGGCCTCTATGAACCGGTCCGCCAGTTCACCGACGGATATACCGAGCTCTGCGGCACGGTTGATCATCTTGTCGTCTATGTCAGTGAAATTCTGTACGTAGATTACCTCGAACCCCTTGTGCTCGAGGAACCTCCGGAGCGCGTCGAACACGATGAAGGGCCGGGCGTTCCCGATGTGGAAATAGTCATATACTGTGGGTCCGCAGGTGTAAAACCCTACACGCCCTTTTACGAGTGGTTCGAAGGGTTCTTTTTGCCGTCTCAGGTCGTTGTAAAGAAATATCTCGCTCAAAAGGGCCACCTCCAGGTGGTGCGTGACAAAGGATAACACAGGCTATCCTATACCAATCGTGGCGTTTTCCTCAACACCGGAGTCCTTTTTGAA
>NPIG01000376.1_pt1 | contig 39142 bp, 41 predicted proteins | sample 8637441 | NCBI WGS metagenome assembly NPIG01 (sample SAMN07420675, study PRJNA396082) | bioreactor metagenome | isolation source: sample BR6 brine-fed electro-methanogenic bioreactor BR | place: Japan: Kochi | collected 2016-06-14
CTCAATTTCCTCTGACACGGCCAGGCCCGCAGCCGCGCCTATCGTTGGGGAGAGGATGGAATCGCCGGCGTTTGCGATCGTGACCAGCGCCTGTGCCTCGCCCTGGCCCTATGGAACGGCCGGGATCCCATCCTGAAGGAACGCCTGTTCGGCCTGGCCAACGGCGAAGGCAATCATGGTGAGGACGTCAAGGAAGTTTATTACTACCTCGATTCGACGCCGACCCATTCGTATATGAAAATGCTCTACAAGTATCCGCAGGAGGAGTTCCCTTACGGGCGGCTGGTGGACGAAAACCGCCGCCGCACTCGCCAGGACCCGGAATTCGAACTCGTCGACACCGGGATTTTTGACGAGGACCGCTATTTTGACGTGGTCGTCGAGTACGCTAAGGCGGACAAGGCGGATCTCCTGATGGTCGTCACCGCCCACAATCGGGGGCCGGATGAAGCCGACCTTCACCTTCTGCCGCAGGCGTGGTTCCGCAATGTCTGGTCCTGGAAGCCGGATGGCGAGCGCCCGGGTCTCTCAATTGCCGACGATGGCGGCATTGCCGTTCATCATCCCAAGCTGCCTTCGCACCAACTCTACTGCGATGGCAATCCAGACCTCCTGTTTTGCGACAACGATACGAACCCTCAACGCCTGCATGGCATGGCGGTCGACGGCTATTTCAAGGACGCCTTTCACGATTACGTCGTCAACAGCGACCTGGGCGCCGTCAACCCGGCGAAATCCGGAACCAAGGTCGCCGCCCACTACTGGACCCGCGTTCCGGCGGGCGCTTCCTTCCGGCTGCGGCTGCGCCTGGCACCGGATGCCATGGCCGCTCCCTTCGACGACTTCGAGGCGATCCTTTCGGCTCGTCGCGAGGAGGCGGACCTTTTCTACGCGGTCGTTCAGACGGGGATCATCGAACCGGATATGCGGGCAGTGCAGCGCCAAGCCTTCGCCGGCATGCTGTGGAGCAAGCAGTTCTACTACTACGACGTACCAGAATGGCTCGACGGCGATCCGGAACAACCTCCGCCACCGCCGGAGAGGAAACGCGGCCGCAATGCCGAATGGCGGCACCTGAACAACGCGGACATCATCTCGATGCCGGACAAGTGGGAGTATCCCTGGTACGCGGCCTGGGACCTGGCGTTCCATTGCATCGCCCTGGCCCAGATCGACTCCGATTTTGCCAAGCAGCAACTGCTTCTGTTGGGGCGCGTCTGGTACCTTCATCCCAACGGTCAGATCCCCGCCTACGAGTGGAATTTCGGCGACGTCAATCCGCCCGTCCACGCCTGGGCCACCTTGCGGGTCTTCGAGATCGACCGCATTGCCACCGGCGGCAAGGGCGACCTCGACTTTCTGGAACGGGTGTTTCACAAGCTGATGCTGAACTTCACCTGGTGGGTCAACCGCAAGGATGCCCAAGGTCACAATATCTTCCAGGGTGGATTCCTCGGTCTCGACAACATCGGCGTCTTCGACCGCAGCGCGCCCCTGCCGACCGGCGGTCGCATCAATCAGTCGGACGGAACCGCCTGGATGGCGATGTACAGTCTCAACCTGATGCGCATCGCCCTTGAACTTGCCCAGCACAATCCGGTCTATCAGGATATCGGCACCAAGTTCTTCGAGCATTTCCTGCACATTGCCGAAGCCATGACCAACATGGGAGAAAGCGGCATTGGCCTCTGGGACGAGGAGGACCAGTTCTACTATGACGTCCTCCACCCCGGAGAAGGCGCGCCAACCCACCTCAAGGTGCGCTCGATGGTTGGTCTGATCCCGTTGTTTGCCGTGGAGATACTCGAACCGGAACTGCTGGAAAAACTGCCGGATTTCAAGCTCCGTCTTGAATGGCTGATAAAGTACTTGCCGAAACTGGCCGCCCTGGTGTCACACTGGGACGTGCCCGGTATCGGCAAGAGACGCCTTCTCTCCCTCGCCAGGGCCCACCGCATGAAGGCGGTTCTGCGCCGCATGCTCGATGAGACGGAGTTTCTCTCGGATCATGGCGTGCGAGCGTTGTCGCACCACCACAGGGACCATCCCTACACCTTCTCCTGCTGTGGTCAGGATCTGACGGTCGCCTATGTGCCGGGAGAATCCGATTCGGGACTGTTCGGGGGCAATTCGAACTGGCGCGGCCCCGTATGGATGCCGGTCAACTTCCTGATCATCGAATCGCTTCGCCGCTTCCATCACTATTACGGCGACGGCTTCAAGGTCGAATGCCCGACCGGGTCCGGTGTCGAAATGACGCTGAATCAGGTCGCCGACGAACTGTCGCGGCGCCTGGTAGGGATCTTCCTGCGCCAATCTGACGGCAGGCGGCCGGTCTTCGGCGATAACGAGAAATTCCAGAAGGATCCTCATTTCCGCGATCATCTGTTATTTCCCGAATACTTCCATGGCGATTCCGGGCGGGGGGTCGGCGCCTCCCACCAGACAGGGTGGACCGGCCTGGTCGCCAATCTGCTTTCGTCGCTCTCTTCATCCCAGGACAACAGCGAGATCGAACCGTCATGAGTACCCCCAATGGTCCCGACCATTTCCCCCCCGTGGTCATGCCGAATTGCCCGATCCGCAAGGTGCTGACTGGCCAGAGGGCGTTGGTGACCGGCGCCAATTCCGGCATCGGCAAAGCGGTCGCCATAGCCTTGGGCAAGGCGGGCGCAGACGTGGTGGTCAACTACGTACGCGACTCAGAAGCGGCCGAGGACGTGGCCGCCGCCATCAAGGCGGAGGGCAGCCAAGCCTATGCCCACAGGGCCGACGTTGCGCAGGAGAGTGAAGTCCAGGCGATGTTCAAGCGAATGTTCGACGTCTTCGGGACGATCGACATTCTGGTCAACAACGCGGGCTTGCAGAAGGACGCCGCCTTCACCGAGATGACGATCGAGCACTGGAACACCGTCATCGGCATCAACCTTACCGGGCAGTTTTTATGCGCGCGCGAGGCCGTGCGGGAGTTCATTCGCCGCGGCGTGGTCCCTGAAATTTCCTGCGCCGCGGGCAAGGTCGTCTGCATCAGCTCGGTCCATGAGGTCATTCCCTGGGCGGGACACGTCAACTACGCGGCATCCAAGGGCGGCGTGATGCTTATGATGAAGAGCCTCGCCCAGGAGGTCGCGCCGCACCGCATCCGGGTCAACAGTGTTTGCCCGGGAGCCACGCGCACGCCCATCAACGCAGAGGCGTGGAGCACCCCCGAAGCGTACGCCAGCCTGATGAAACTCGTTCCCTACAAGCGCATCGGCGAACCGGAGGACATCGGTCGGACCGTCGTCTGGATGGCCTCGGATGAGGCGGACTACATCAACGGTGTCAGCCTGTTCGTCGACGGCGGCATGACGCTCTATCCCGGCTTCGCCGAAGGCGGGTGAGCATGGCCGGGAAACCGAGACGGAAGCATGGCACTTCGCGGCGCGCCCCGGAAGGTCACGCCGCTCCCGCCATCCTTTCTCCGGACAGGGAAGCCAGGCTGGATTCGTTGCCCAACCCATTATTGTATCAGATCAACACCCGGGTATGGCTGCGCCGACTTTCCGAGCACGCCGGACGTCCCTTCGGTCTTGATGACGTTCCGGACGAAGAGATCGACACCTGGTCGAAAATAGGCTTCGACTGGATCTGGCTGCTGTCCGTCTGGACGACGGGCGAGGCCGGGCGCGCCGTCTCCAGGAGCCGTCCGGACTGGCTTGAGGAGTTCCGCCGTGTCCTTCCCGACCTGTCGGAGAAAGATATCTGCGGGTCCGGGTTCGCCATTGCCGACTATACGGCCGGTCCCCAGTTGGGCGGTCCCGAGGCGCTGTCAAAATTCCGTCGTCGTCTCGCCGATCGCGGCATGCGCCTGATGCTCGATTTCGTTCCCAACCATACGGCTCTCGATCACAGATGGGTGGCGGAACATCTCGACTTCTTCATCACCGGCACCGAGCGCCACCTGCGCGATGCGCCGGCCAACTATATCCGCCTGAACACGAGAAACGGAGAGCGGATTTTCGCTCACGGTCGCGATCCGTACTTTTCGGGCTGGCCGGACACGCTGCAGCTGAACTACGGCAATCCGGCGGTACGGCAAGCGATGACCGAGGAATTGGAAAGGATCGCCGCGCAGTGCGACGGCGTCCGTTGCGACATGGCGATGCTGCTGGTGCCCGAGGTGTTCGAGCGCACCTGGGGCGTGGCCATGGGCCCGTTCTGGCCCGACGCCATTGAACGGATCCGTGCCACGTATCCCGACTTCGTACTCATGGCCGAGGCCTATTGGGACATGGAATGGACACTTCAGCAGCAGGGCTTCGACTACTGTTACGACAAGCGCCTGTGCGACCGGCTCCGTGCCCGCGAGGTTAGACCCGTACGCGATCACTTATCGGCCGATCTCGGCTTTCAGGGAAAGCTTGCGCGTTTTCTCGAGAACCACGACGAGCCGCGAGCGGCCGAGATATTTGCCGGCAAAGCCCACGAAGCGGCGACGGTCGCCACCTACCTTGCGCCCGGCCTCCGGCTCTTTCACCAGGGACAGCTTTCCGGCGCTCGAACGCGGATTTCAACGCATCTTTGCCGTGCCGTTGAAGAGCCGGACGATGCTTCAATCGTTGCATTCTATGCGCGGCTGATCGAGATCTTGGGGCAGGAGGTCTTCCGAACCGCAGAATGGCGGTTGCTCGATCCCGAGCCAGCCTGGCCGGGCAACCCGACATGTGAGAACTTCCTCGCCTGGTCCTGGACAAGCGACAACGGCCGAACGGCGGTCGTCATTATCAATTACGCCGACGTGCGCGGACAATGCCGCCTCAGGTTTCCGATTCCTAGAGGCATTGGCGATACGATCACATTGGCGGACATGTTGGGATCCGAGGTGTATGAGCGAAGCGTTTCCGAGATTCTCGATCGGGGACTTTACGTTGACCTGGAACCCTGGGCGCACAACGTCTTCGATTTGATCCGCCTTGCCGAGGCGTCAGGTCCACGTTAAGGCCATCCCCGCCCGCGCAATCCGAGGCCGCTGGCAGCTCGTACAGCTTGATGAGCTTCGCCGCTTGGCTGCGAGAGTGGCGGATACTCTCATGAGGGCCTGAGGAGAAGCCACCGACTGGACGGGTGTGAGAACGATTACAACCGGGCCGCCCACGTCAGGAGCTTTGGCTGATCACGGAAAGCCGGGCGCGGGCCGCAGGCTCGGCCTGCAGCCAGCCGTCAACCATGCCGTTGATCATGGAGTGGCCGTCCAGCATACCTGGAATTCGGACATCGGACGGACGCGGTTGGAGCGGTAGGTGGCGCAGGGCGTCGGCCATGACGCCAGGGTCCTTCGCCGGGCCATCAACCAGCATGCGCACCAAGCCCAGGTCCTGTGCCCGTTGCGCCCGGACAAACTGTTCCAGACGCGGCACCGTGCGAGGCACGATGACGCTCGGCTTGTCCAGGGACAGGATCTCGCAGAAGGTGTTGTAGCCGCCCATGGCGACGACGCCGGCGGCGCCCGCCATCAGGCTTTCGATATGGGCGTCGAAGGTGATGGCGTGGACCTTGTCCAGGCGCGAAACCCGTCGCATGTACTGGGCCTGCAGGTTGCTGCGCATGAACGGCCCCAGCACCAGCAGCGCCGGATGCGGAATGCCGGGATCGTGCTCGTAGGCCCGGAGCACCCAGTCGATTAGGGCGGCGCCATCGCCGCCGCCGCCGGTCGTAACCAGAAGATAGGGTTGGTTGCCGAAGCCCAGTTCGGGTAGGGCCGCGCCAGGGGACTCCGGGGCCGTCCGCCGCAGATAGCCGGTGAAGGTCATCTTCCGTCTTACGGCCTCGGGAACGGGCACGCCGTCCAGCGGATCGAAAACCTGGCGCGCGCCGTAGACCCAGATGTGGTCGTAGAGGTCGCGCAGGGCCGGGATCGCCTGCTTGCGTTCCCATTCCTCGGCCAGCTTGGCCGGATCATCCATGACGTCGCGCAGGCCGAGAACCAGCGGCACGCCCTTGGCCTTGAGCATGGTCAGCGTCTCGTGAACCTCGCCGCGCAGACCCAGCGGTTCCTTGTCGACCAGAAAGATGTCGGGGGCGAAGGTTTCGGCCGTATGGCGGATGATCGACGCGCGCAGGGCCAGGATATCGTCGATCCCGATCTTGAGGTTGAGCGCCGTGTAGTCGCCGCGCCGGAGCTTGATGACGCCGGGAATGCGCACGAAGTCGACCCGCGAGCGGAAGTCGAAGTTGCCGACGATGGGCGAGCCGGTCAGGATCAGGGCCGACAGGTCCTTGCGGTGATCGACCAGCGAGTGGGCGATTTCGCGGCACCGCCGCAAATGCCCCAAGCCGAACGAATCGTGGCTGTAGATCAACAGCCGTGCGTGCGCTTTGTGGCCCAACTCAACCTCCTTAAATCAGATACGAAACATTCAATATCTCGTCATACTTTCGGACCAATGTCATGGGTTTAGGCCAAATGCAATGTTCGCGATAGGAGAAGGTTTTCATCGAGGCACTATGCCGGTGGCACCGGCAGCGGTTAACGTCACAATGTCCGATATCCGATTAACGTAATGGAATGGACGCCGCCTCACGGCTTGACGATGAGCCATACTGGTGCGCGTTGAACAGTCCGGAAACGGGAGGCGTCCATGACGGAGTGTCTAACGTCAGCGCCTTTGGGACAGATTGAACGATTTGCGTAAGGGAGATGCGGTCATCGGGCTGAACTGCTGCAATAGTTGCGGTTGTTTGTAAGCCCACCATGTCCGGCGCCCTCGCCGTGATGAGCAGCACCCGTGGGGATCTGCCCGTGCAGGCCTTCGACGTAGTGCGTGAAGAGCACGTAGGACTCCACGAACTCCCGACCGGCGACCACGCCCTCCTTCCTGTGCCTTTGATTTTCGTAGGCCCGAGCGAAGTGCTGACGGATGCCTTTGTCCAATGCGCCGGTCAGGACCTCGACCAGTTTGTCGACCGAACCCGTCGCCAAGGCCTGGTCGGCCAGGGCAACGGCAGGATCGACTGTCGCGCCTGGCTTCAGCCCGGTGTAGGGAGCCCCTTCGCCGGCGCGGTGGATGCGCACCAGGGTCTCGAAGAAGTATCTGTCGGCCAGTTCCTTGGCTTCGGATCTCTGCTTGCGCACGGCAAGGGTCTGGTCAAAGGCGGCACGAACGGCCTCCTCGTCATCGGCCGAGATCCACTTCAGAACCGGCATGATATCCTCCTGGGCCAGGGCGACTCTGGCTTCGGCGACCATCGGTCCGTCGAGGGTGTCGCAATGAGCTGCCGCAGGCAGCGGGACCGTGGCCAGTGCAGCGGTCAGGGCAACCACAGCCGTCAACGTCTTCAGGGTCTTCGCGGGGGAGAGAAAGTTCATGATGGGCACTCCTTCCATACGGGATAGGTTCGAATGCTACCGGCCGATCCCGAGGGCGACGTACCGCCCGACCAGCAGGGCGGCCGGATAGGCGAGAGCCTCCTCGGTATGCGCGTGGACGAGAATGGGTTCGGCTGTCTCCGCGATCCCGGCTTCGCCGTTGCGCCTGGCGACGTCTGCCAGTTGTGCAAGGGCGCCGGCGATCTCCTCGTGCTCGCGAAGCATGTCGGGTAGCTCGACTTCCAACCGATCGGTCAGGTCAAGGACCTCGGCCATGTAGAGGGTCGTGTCGCCGCGGGAAAGCTGGTCGAGAAGGCCGAGGGGAGGCAGCGCGAAAGCCTCCTCCTTCTCGAAGTGCGGGTGCAACCGATCGGCGACGACTTGCGCCGCCGTCCCGATCTCACCGGGATGCCTTAACGCTGCGGCGTGCTTGTCGTGAAGTTCCTTGTGTTCCTCCTTCAGGATCTCGGGAATTTCCAACGTCATGGCGGTTCCTCCATTCTTCGACCCATCGCGGGCCAGGCCCGCGCTTGCGATGGGCGGAGTGTACTGGCCATGCCCGCCCAGCTCTGCGACCAAAGTCGCATTCGGCAGAAATCCGGATTACGCTGTGCGAAAGCCCTGACTGGGAGGACGCGCCATGAGCTGCAGAGGACAGTGCCCAGATGCCGGAACGACAAGAGATCTGACGGAAATCCCCTACTTTGTTGGCTTGTCCGATGCCGCCCTCGGCGACATCCAGAAGAAGATCCGCCGGCGCCGGCATGCGGCGGGCGAGATCATCGTCATGGAGGGAGCGCGCGATGACCGCGGGCTTTTCCTGGTTGTCGAAGGGACAGTGAAAGTCTGCAAGATCTCGCCGGAAGGGCGGGAGCAGGTCTTGCGGCTGATCGGCGCCGGCCGCACGTTCAATGATGTGCCTCTTTTCGACGAGGGATCCTATCCCGGTACCGTGATCGCCGTCCAAGACGTCATCATCGGGCATCTTCCGAGCGCCACCTTCCGGGCTCTGATGGAGCGACATCCGGAAATCGCCCGCAACGCGACAGGCGTTCTCGCCGGGCGCCTGCGAGCCATGACGGTGATGATCGAGGACATGGCGTTCCGGGGGGTCCTGTCCCGTGTGGCCCGGCTTCTTCTGGAGTGTGCGCTGGGGCGCCACGCCCTTGCCGATGGCAATCACGCCGCCTGCGTCCGGATAACTCAGTCTGATGTCGCCGCCATGGTCGGTTCGGTCCGCGAGGTCGTGCAGCGGGCACTCAAGACCCTTGAGGCGGACGGGGCGATNNTATCCGCCTGGAACGGACGCACATCGCCGTTGTCGACACCACAGTCCTGGAAACCTGGGCTGAGACCTCAACAGGCTAGGCTTCGTAGACGGGTCAGTTGGCGGAATGAAGCCACGTTTCATACGATTTCTCGCGGCAGACACTGACATCCGCCCGAAAAATATTAGTCCACTCACGAACGTATCAACAACAGCCGTCGTCCTCCGGCGGTACCGATAAGCAGGAAGGGAAACGGCAAAGTACGTCGGCACATCATCTGAAACAAGACGCCGCTTTCAGGCCAACACGGTGCTCAAGATGACCCAACCCGGAACTTAACCTGCATACGGAGGAAACTTGCGAATCGCAGCCAAATGCGGCAGTGCAGTCGGCAACTTGCCATTCTTCTCAAAGCCAAAAAAGCGAGATACCCAAGAGACCGATGGTTACCGCAACGAAAAGAAGGGGTGCTCCGAGTTTCGGAAACTCGATAAAGCGGTATCCGGCGATGCCCATCACGAGGGTGTTGTTGTGATGACCAAAGGGCGTCAGAAAATCCAATGACGCCCCCAAGGCGACCGCGATCAGCAGTGGCTCAGGTGGAAGACTGGTGGTGTGAGCCACTTCGATGGCGATGGGCGTCAAGACCACTGCCGTTGAAACATTGTTGACGAAAGGCGTCACGATGCACGCGATGAGCAACATGGACGCCACGACGGCGATCGGTCTCTCCGCGGGTATGATGCTCAAGACGGCCTCCGACAACATGTGCGCGGCACCGGTCGTCGCGACCGCATGCCCCAAAGGAATCATCGCAGACAGCATGATCAGAATCGGCCAATTGAGATTGTGGAGGGCCTCGCGGAACTGAAAAGTCCGCGTCAGCGCCAGGATCAGAACGACGAGACCGAACGCGATTTCAGGTGGCAGGAAGCCTGTGGCCGCCAATACCACGCCACCCGAGAACACGGAGATGGCAGCATACGAACTCTTTGTCGGAGGAGCCGCTTCAGGCGTCGAAACTCGGAGAAGATCGGATTCGTCAAGAATTTCATCTATGCCATCGTCGGTGCCCTCGAGCACCAGAATGTCGCCAACTGCGAGCTGAACGTCGACTAGCCGTCCCTCGATCCGACGGCGCTGAGGCACGACCCCGGTAATGACAAGCCCCTGCGACGTCAACAATTCCAGCGAACCGATGCGGGACCCGATGAAGATGCTTTGAGGCATCAGGACGACGTTGATCCGGCGGGTGTTTTCCGGGTGGCCGCTCGCCGGAACGTCCACACTCTCGACGATGCCGACTTCGCAGGCATCGTCGAGAGTGCGGATGGGCACCTCGATGACCAGGATGTCGTCGGCCAGCACGATCTGCTCGCCACGTCGGCCGAAAACGTACTTGTCGTCCCTGACTATCGAATAGATCCACGCGTCCAGCGAAACCTCGAGGTGGGAGACGGGTCCATCGACGAATGGCGAGTCAGCGGGGACCCGCACTTCGGTCACGAGCCGACGCTGTCCAACTCCGCCGTCTCGGGTGAGGTTTCTGTGAAAGATGGACAATTTTCGGGGCGACCAAAAGACCAGCAACGCTATGCCGACGACCGCCACGGGCGCTCCGACCCAGGCGAAGTCAAAGAATCCAAATGGAGCACCGACCGCGCCCGTGCGCGCCTGGTTGACAATCAGATTGGCGGGCGTACCAATCAGGGAGCACAAGCCTCCCAGAAGCGTCGCGAACGAAATGGGCATGAGCACGCGCTGAATCGGAATCTCAAGTTTGGCGCCGAGAGAGATGGCCACCGGCAGGATCAATGCCAGAGCGCCAATATTGTTCATGAATACGGACAGGAACCCAGCCACGGTGCACAGGAAGGCTAGAGCAGATGTTTCACCGGAAAGCAAGCGGGTGAGGCGGATGGACAGACGTTCGACCACTCTGGAACGCCTCAGCGCCTGAACGATCAACAGGATTTCTGCGACCGTGATGACAGCCGGGCTGGAAAATCCGAGAAACACATTCGATACGGGAACCAGTCCGAGCGCATAGCCGATCGACAACCCCATCAAGGCGACCAGTTCAATCCTGAACAGATCGAACGCGAAGACCAACATCATTCCCAGGAGGAGGAGAATAATGGCTACCTGTTCGAAAGTAGGCGATCCTGTCACATCGAGGATCAATGGTCACGAACCCCCTGCCCTTGGTACGGCGTCCGCCGCCGGAGATGCCGACAGCGCGGTCCAGGCAATTATCGCTCATCTAACAGTTGCGCGATAGCTCCGGCTCGCCGGCAGGATTTGCGGCGACCTGCCCCCCGAACACTCACGGAAGTGCACAAGGTATCTGAGAGGCTAACTCAGCGCCCCCAACTGAAGAAGGTAGTTCCTGTCAATGTAGGCGGAGATGTCGGTGCGGCTGAGCCCCATCCGAGCCAGTTCGTCGTCAGACATGTCGACGAGGGCCTCGTACTCGCGAGCCGCAGCCACGGAACCCACGACGATATCCACGATCCGGTCGATCCAGCCCAGAACTGAACTGTCATTTGCGCCCCCCGTGCAGGAGCGATCGACATTACATGATTTCATCAGCATCATACCCCGTTCTCTCGCGCAAGATACCCATTCCACCGAACGACCAGGCCAACTCCGCATCATCCGGTTCGTCCCGCTTGGCCGTTGGTCGTGGAAAACAGCTTCCACCGACGCGGCCGGAGACGGATTTGGTTGCCGCCACCCAGGTGCCGATCCGTCGGAAGCTCGATCTCGATCCGATGCCGACCGGCCCCGACCTCCAAATCCACGCGGCGGGTAGCCTCGCGCCGACGGGTACCGACGACGACCCCGGGGATCGCTTGGCCACCCCCGTTGACGATGTCGACGTCCTGGGGACGGAAATACAACGTCGCTCTTCCGTCGGGACAACCATTGGCTGGCAAGCCGATCGGTCGGTCGACGATCTGCACGTTGCCGTCCCGAACTTCGACGGGAATGGCACTGGATTCCCCGATGAAGCTGAATACGAACGGCGAGTTGGGCTCGTCGTACACGTCATCCGGCGTCCCGACCTGCTCAATGCGTCCCTGGCTCATGACGACCACGCGATCCGCGAGTTCCAGAGCCTCTTCCTGATCGTGGGTCACGAATACTGTGGTGTGTCCGGTTTTGTCGTGGATTTCCCGCAGCCAGCGGCGTAATTCCTTACGGACCTTGGCATCCAAGGCCCCGAAGGGCTCGTCAAGCAGTAGGATTTTAGGCTCGATCGCCAGGGCACGGGCAAGCGCCACGCGCTGACGCTGGCCTCCGGAGAGCTGTGCGGAAAATCTATTTTCCAGGCCTGACAACTGTACGAGGTCGAGCAGTGCCAAGGCACGTTCCTTGATTTCCCTTTTCGGCGGCCGGGAAGAACGGGGCCTAACGCGGAGCCCGAACGCAATATTTTCCAGAACCGTCATGTGGCGGAACAGCGCATAATTCTGGAACACGAATCCGACATGCCGTTCCTGAACGGATTTGGAAGACGCGTCGTCCTCACTAAAATGAATGGCACCTGCCGTCGGGAACTCCAGTCCCGCAATAAGCCTGAGCAACGTCGTTTTGCCGGAGCCTGACGGACCGAGCAAGGCGATCAGTTCACCGGACCGGATATCCAGGGATACGTCGTGAAGAGCCGGAAACCGGTCGAATTCCTTTCTGACGCCAATGATTCGAACGTCCATGGCTTCAACCCCTCGCGTCAATGGTGTTGTGCGGCGATCTGGCCTGTAAAGCGCAGTTCCAGCAAAGATTTCAGAATGAGGGTCAGCAGGGCGAGCAGGGCCAGGAGCGATGCGACCGCGAAGGCCGCAACGAAATTGTATTCGTTGTAGAGGATCTCGACTTGCAACGGCATGGTATTGGTCAGTCCCCGGATATGCCCGGAGACCACCGAGACCGCTCCGAATTCACCCATCGCGCGAGCGTTGCACAGCAGCACGCCGTAGAGAAGCCCCCATTTGATATTGGGCAGCGTCACATGCAAAAAGGCCTGCCATCCGCTGGCTCCAAGTGACAAAGCCGCTTCCTCGTCCGCCGTTCCCTGGTCCTGCATGAGGGGGATCAGTTCGCGCGCCACAAACGGAAAGGTGACGAAGAGGGTGGCGAGCACGATCCCGGGAACGGCGAACAGGATTTCGATCCCCTGCCCTTGCAGCCAGGGGCCGAGGGTGCTGCCGGCACCGAACAGAAGGACATAGATAAGGCCGGAAATAACTGGTGACACCGAGAACGGCAGGTCGATCAGCGTCGTCAGGAAAGCCTTGCCCGGAAAGTCGAATTTGGCGATCGTCCAAGCAGCGGCGATGCCGAAGGCGACGTTGAGCGGCACGGCGATTGCCGCAACGGTTAGTGTCAGCCGGACCGCCGCCAACGCATCGGGTTCGACCAGGGATGCGACGTAGGCGCCAAACCCTTGGCGCAACGCCTCGGCAAATACGGCGACCAGGGGCAGAACGAGAAACAGGACAAGGAAGGCGACCGCAACGACCGTGAGTGTCAGCCGGCTAAACCGGCCCTCTGTGGTCGCGCGCGCGGCCGCGTGTTCCCCCAATGTTTCCTTCCGCATGACCGTATCAGTTTCCATAACCAAACCTCCGGCGGCTCCAAGCCTGGATGAGATTGATCAGCAGCAGCATGGCGAAGGAGATGGCCAACATGATAGCCGCGACCGCCGTTGCTCCGGCGTAATCGAATTCCTCTAGCCTAATGACGATCAGTAGAGGCGCGATCTCGGAGACGTAGGGGATGTTGCCGGCAATGAAGATGACCGATCCGTACTCGCCCACCGCTCTGGCGAGGGCGAGCGCGAACCCGGTGAGGATTGCCGGGGATAGTCCGGGCAGGATAACGCGCCGGATCGTTTGCCAACGGGAGGCCCCGAGAGTCGCTGCCGCCTCCTCGATCTCCCGGTCAATCTCCTCCATGACCGGCTGCACCGTGCGGACGACGAACGGCAGGCCGATAAAGATCAGCGCCATGACAATGCCGAGCGGTGTGAACGCGACCTTGACGCCGAGCGGAGTCAGCAGACTTCCGAGCCAGCCATTGGGGGCGTAGAGCGACGTCAACGCGATGCCGGCAACGGCCGTCGGCAAGGCAAAGGGCAGGTCCACGATCGCGTCCAGCACACGGCGGCCGGGAAAGCGGTACCGGGTCAACACCCAGGCGACTACCACGCCGAAGACGGCGTTGACCGTCGCGGCGATGAGGGAGGCGCCGAAGCTGATCTCGAGCGCGTTCACCGTCCGGCGGTTGGATGCAATAGCCCAGAAGTCAGCCCAGCCGAGCGAGGCCGATCGCCAGACTACGCCAGCAAGCGGAATGAGGACGATCAGCGCCAGATAGGCGAGCGTGAACCCGAGCGCCATCCCGAACCCCGGGATCACGCTCGGCTTCTTGACCCGCCACCGTCCGACGGCAGTGGCAATCGTCATGGTCAGCGTCCTGGCTCGTAGATCTGATCGAAGATGCCGCCGTTGCCGAAGAAGTGAGGCTGTGCCCTCCCCCATCCGCCGAAGTCGTCAACGGTGACCAACTCGACGTCGGGAAACCGCTTCAAATCTTCGGGATCGGCAAGGTCGGGCTCTGACGGCCGGTAGTAGTGCTTCGCCGCGAGCCTTTGTCCGACCGGGCTGTAAAGGAACTGCAGATAGGCGCGGGCGGCTTCCCGGGTCCCCTTGGCATCGACATTGCCGTCGATGAGGGCGATTGGCGGTTCCGCCTTGATCGAGACCGACGGCACAATGATGTCGAACTCGTCCGGCCCCAACTCCTCAAGGGCCAGAAAGGCCTCGTTCTCCCACGCGAGCAGAACGTCGCCGATGCCGCGCCGCACGAAAGTCGTGGTCGAACCACGGGCGCCGGTATCCAATACCGGCACGTGTTTGTAGAGCGTGGAGATGTAGTCCTTGATCTTGACTTCGTCCTTGCCGAACGCCTTCTGCGCCCAGGCCCATGCGGCGAGGAAATTCCAGCGAGCGCCGCCCGAGGTCTTGGGATTGGGGGTAATTACCTCGATACCGTCTTTGACCAGATCGCCCCAATCTTCGATTCCCTTGGGGTTGCCTTTGCGCACCAAAAAAACGATCGTGGAGGTGTAGGGCGCGCTGTTATTGGGTAGGCGAGAGCGCCAGTCCGTGGGGATTTTTCCTGTCTTTTCGGCGATCGCGTTGATGTCGGCCTCAAGTGCCAGCGTGACGACGTCGGCTGACAAGCCATCGATCACTGAACGCGCCTGTTTTCCGGAACCGCCGTGCGACATGCGGATCGTGATCCTCTCGCCGGTCCGTTCCAGCCAGTGTTCGGCGAAAACTTTATTGAACTCTTTATAGAGCTCGCGGGTTGGATCGTAGGATACGTTGAGAAGTGATGTCTCGGCCTGCACCGAACTCGACAGTGCCAAGCCGAAAATTGCTACAAGTAGCCCAAACCAAAGGGTTTTGCGATCCGCCATGACCAGCCTCCCACCAACCAATACACCCTATACTCTATCGAATTGGTCGTCTTTTATCAATGGCAGGTGAGTTTGGCCCTTTGATCGGTCGGAAGAGACCGTATTTTGTGGCGGACCAGACTGGCTGGCGATCAAGCGATCATCGCGTCCGTGTCAGCGATATCCGAGGCCATGGCATCAGCGAGCGTGGTCTTGTCAAGGATGGAACGAGATGCCGATGCCACATGAGCGAAAACTCTGCGAATTTCGCATGTTTCCTCATCGGTACAGTCGTCGCATGGCCTGTAGGCCATCTTACTCAAGCAGGGAAGCGGGGCAATCGGGCCGTCGATGATCCGCAGGACTTCGCCGAAGGTGATTTCATTTGGTGGCCTCAACAGCATGTATCCGCCGAACTTGCCACGCCGGCTCATGACGACGCCATGATGCTTGAGATCCAGAAGAATCTGCTCAAGGAATTTTTTAGGAATGTTTTGTCCTTGAGCGATTTCTGAGATCATCAATGAGCCATTGGACCCCGCCTTCGCAAGCCCTAGGAGGGCTCTTAACGCGTATTTGGCTTTTTGCGAGATCATGGATCGTTCATGCTCTGGGTTTGTGACGCCTCAAATCTCTACGAATCAGGTCGTGTTATAATAGACATCTTCCCGTTATACAACAAAGAGGTCAGCTTTCGACTCCTATCGTGGACTGCCGATCGGCCAGCCAGAGGCGGCCTCCAGAACCTTGACTTCCGCTTGTCGCAAGATGGATGACCACCGATTCTGAAAATCTCCATCGGCTGGCACAACTTCGCTGACCGCCTGTTGCATTGCTTTGACAGCCGGTTCGTACCCGATGGCGGCGTTGGGATCACGAGCTCGGATCCGTCCCAAGCGATAGGACAACTCTGAAAGCAGAACGGCCTTCCGCTCGACCGCTGTCAACGGTACCTCCAAGTTTGGGAATATCGCGATGCGTGCAATGCTGTCCTTTATCAGTGCACTGTTTCGCCAACAGAGGAAGTTCCGTACACTCGCGTTTCGGAAAGTCCACCCTTCCCGCTCAAGCTCGGCAAACATCCTCTTTAGGTCTGCCGATAGATCTCGATCCGGTCTAAAGCGCGCGGTAGTGACCGCAAGAAGGGCGCACTGAAACAAACTCGGGAATTCACGCGGTGGAAACGCCGTATCCGATTGCATGGACGGCACTTCCCTAAACAGCCGGGGAAGCTGAAACCGTGGAGGTTTGCTCACGACACGACGCCTTATAGTCTACATAATCGATAGACATTAAGGTATTTTAGTCGCATCCAGTTCAAATTTCCAGCCTAGGGAAACAACGGAAACATGAGTTTTTATATCCCTACCGCGAAGGCTTGCTCCGTTCTGCCGTTCGGGTGGGAATGCCCAGAATTCTTGTGCAGCCACCAACCGTTCCGGCGGAGGGCAAGCTTGTAATTTGAGACCAGACGACAACGTCTAAACAACTGGGTGAAGCGGACAAGTTCAACGGCAGCAAAGGAAGTGAAACTGTGGATTGGTCAGGCGCTCAAATTGCCATCGTGCTTGTTCTTGTTGTGGTCGTATTCTTCGGCTTTATCCGCGAGCGCATGCCCCCCGACATCGTTGCGCTCGGCGCGGTGACGGTTCTTCTAGCGACCGGAATACTTGAGACAAACGATGTCCTGAGTGTGTTCAGCAACAGCGCGCCGATAACCGTGGCGGCCATGTTCGTCCTGAGCGCCAGCCTGGAACGGACCGGGGTGATCGACGGACTCGGACAGATTGTTTCGAAGGCGGCGGGGCATTCTCACGTTCTGGCCCTCCTGACAATGATGGCTGGCGTCATGGTCATGTCGGCGTTCATCAACAATACGCCTGTTGTCGTCATCATGACGCCGGTCGTGATTGGCCTCGCGCGCGCAATGGACGTTACGCCTTCGAAGCTACTCATTCCGCTTTCGTTCGCGAGCATTTTCGGGGGGACGACCACGTTGATCGGGACGTCAACCAATATCCTCGTCGACGGTGTGGCGCAGCAACAGGGACTGGCGCCCTTCGGGATGTTCGAGATCACTGCGGCCGGCGCCATTCTTGGAGGTATCGGGGTCGTCTACCTCGTGACGGTCGGTCGGCGGCTGTTGCCCGATCGAGAGAGCCTCGCCGACCTGCTGCCAAATCCGGAGCACCGCCACTTCATGGCTGACGTCCTGATACCCCTCGAATCTCCCCTTATCGGGAAGAAGCTCAAGGAGGCCGGTTTCACAGAGGAGAGGGGGCTGCGCATCATCGACGTCATTCGTGATGACCAGTCCCTGCGGAACCAGCTGGACGACATCGAGGTCCGTGCCGGCGACCGCCTGGTCGTGCGCAGCAAGGTCGGCGATATGCTGGGTCTGCGGGACGCTGGAGATGTCGCCTTCGGGGTTCATGCCGTCCACGCAATCGAGCCAATGGGAGCGCGCGAGACTGTCGTCATGGAGGGTGTCGTCGGCCCGCAGTCACGATTTCTTGGGCGGCGCGTTGCCGACCTGAATTTGCGGCGGCTTTATGGTGCCTACGTTCTCGCTGTACATCGGCAGGGGGCCGGGCAGATGGGCAATTTCGACAATATCCGGTTGCAGATGGCCGACACACTCCTGATCGAAGGTTCCCCGGAAAGCATGAAAAAGCTGTTTGACTACCGGGAACTGGTGAATCTGACGCAACCGAGTGGCCGTCCCCTTCGACGCGACAAGGGGCCGATTGCGGTTGGAGCCATTCTCTTGGTGATGGTCCTTGCCGGACTCGAGGTCATGCCGATCGCCGGACTGGCCTTGATGGCGGCAACCGCAGTCATTGCTTTGGGATGCCTCGATTCACATGAGGCCTATGCCTCCGTTCGATGGAATATCCTCATGCTCATTTTTGGCATGCTGGCCCTCGGGATTGCGATGGAGAAGACAGGAGCCGCGAGCCTCGTGGTCGAGACATTTGCCGCCCTTGTCGGGTCTATGGGTCCCTTGGCGGTGCTATCGATGGTCTACCTGATCACGTCGCTCCTTACCGAGACGATGAGCAATAACGCGGCCGCAATTCTCCTAACACCCATCGCCGTCGGGCTCGCCCACCAACTGGGTGTCGATCCGCGTCCATTTGCGGTTGCCGTGATGTTCGCGGCCAGTGCCAGCTTCGCAACGCCCATCGGCTACCAGACGAACACGTTCGTCTATAATGCAGGTGGATATCGATTTGCCGATTTTATCAAGGTCGGACTACCTTTGAACCTCCTTCTCTGGGGAACAGCTACCTTCGTGATTCCGGTATTCTGGCCACTCACCTGACATACCTGAATGGGAATGCAACGAGAAAAATGAACAGAAGTAGCTCGCCCTCGCCCTCGACACAATTGATCAGTGCGTGTGCTCAAGTCTCAATTTGGCACGACCCGGCCATCGTCATCACCAGGAGGCACGTCCGCTCGGCCCCTGAGAATAGACGTGGCCGATCACATATCGGAACGGTTGCGCCTGACCGAGGGCGTGTGAAAACACGGTTGGATGATTCTCGATGATGGCAGCCGCTTTGCGCCGGGCCCATGACGCAGGCCGACGGTGTCCCGCGGTCAGGCGGTGATGGCCGCCAACAGCGGTTTGACCCCGAGGATGTTGATCATTCGCTTCATATTGTAGGCCAACACCTGCAGGCTCATCTCGGTTTTGACCTTTTCGAGGGTCCTGGTGAGGAAATGGGTGCTGCCCATCCATGCCTTGAGCGTTCCGAACGGATGCTCGACGGTCTGCCGGCGGATGGTCATGGCGTCCGGCATGAGGTCGAGCCTGGCCTGCATCTTGTCGAGGACACCCTCGTGCTCCCAGCGCTTCACGCGCCTGACCTTGTCAGGCGTGCATCTGGGCTTGATCGTGCAGGCCGAACAGGTCGTGAGGTTGCGGTAATGATCGATATTATCCCGGCGATCCGAGCGCACCTTTCCCTTTGTAAGGGGTTTGCCCGCCGGGCAGATATAGCGGTCGTTCTCGGCGTCGTAGATGAAGTCCGTCACGGTGAAGAGGCCGCGCTTGGCGTTGCCGGATGTCTGCGTCTTGGGGATGCAGGGAAAAATGCCGGTGCCCTCACAGGCCAGCACCTCGTCGCCGTTGTAATCGCCTCGGTCCGCCAGCACCGTGACTTCCTCGCATCCGGTCGCGTCCAGCGCCCTTTGCCCCATCGACACCAGGTGTGACCGGTCGCTGCCTATGTTGGTCACCTCATGCGCGACGATCAGAGGTGCTCGGCATCGACGGCCACCTGGACATTGTAGCCGACGATGCCGGTGCCCTTGCCGCTGGTCGCCATCGACCGGGCGTCGGGATCGGTGAGGGAGACCTGTTTGGCGGGCGACGCGTCGACCTGCTTGCCCATCGCCTTGAGGGATTGTATCTGCCGCCGCAGGCCCTCGATTCTCTCCTTGAGGCGGGCTGTCTTGGCCTCAGCCACATTGCCATCCTGCCGGTCAGCGCGATCCAAGGCACTCAAATAGCGCGCGATGCTGGCCTCCACCTGCTCGATGCGCTTGGCCACCTTGGCCACGGTGAAGTTCTTGTCGCGGGTGTTCACCGCCTTGAACTTGCTTCCGTCGATGGCCACGACGGCCCGGGTGAACAGGTTGAACTGGCGGCACAGCACCACGAACTGCGCGCAGGCCGCGCGGATCGCCGGCCCGTTGTCGCGGCGGAAATCGGCGATCGTCTTGAAGTCCGGCATCAACCGGCCGGTCAGCCACATCAACTCAATGTTGCGCTGGCTCTCCCGTTCGAGCCGCCGGCTCGACTGGATGCGATTGAGATAGCCGTAGAGATAGATCTTCAGCAGCGTCGCTGGATGATAGGCCGGCCGCCCCGTCACTTGCGGCACAACCCCGGGCTCCCAGGTCCAGTTCGTCAATGAAAACATCGATGACGCGGACCGGATTGTCGTCCGTCACATAGTCTTCCAAGCTGTCGGGGAGCAGTGCCGCTTGCCGCCGATCCTCGCCCTCAATGAAACGCTTCATCTCGACCCCCGCTGATCAGATTCACTCTATCAGATCAAGGCGTTTCCACACAGGCTGGACCCCTTTGCTACATTACAACCAGAGTATACCACTGACCGACATGGTGTCGAACGCCGCCATAGGCGCCCATTTGCCCGTTTCGCCACCATGCTGACTGCCAAGGAGGCCGCATTGCTCATCTACCATTATCGTAGCGGCGACAAGCCTGTCAGTCGAGAGGCGCTCCTTCGGGAAGTTTGGGGATATGAACCGCGCATATCTACTCACACCCTTGAGACCCACATCCATCGCCTACGCTAAAAAAATCGAGACCGACCCTTCCAACGCTAGGATCCTGGTGCACGTCGGTCGCGAACGTCAGGCCTGCACCAGGATTCCGAATGAATGTCACTGAAGTTCAGTTGGAAGATAGCAAAGGGGACAACGTTAACCGCATAGAGATACCGCGGACGATTTCTGGTCCGCGGCACCCCTTCGAGATTGACCACTATTGGTCGGACAACAACGCGTTTTTTACTTCTTTGGAGAGCCGGGTTTGCAGGGATTCTTAGCTGCGCAGGGGTTGGCGCTCGCAGGCACCGGCTTCTTTGCTGCGCACGGATTGGACGCACCGCATGGGTTCGCAGCGGCACAGGGGTTAGCGGCCTTTGCCGCACAGGGATTGCAGGGATTACAAGCCGCGAGCTGCACGCCGCCATACTGGGCAACGGGATTCGCCTGAGCCTGGGGAAGCGCATTCAGTGTACCGGCTCCGGCCAGCGCGGCAATTCCAAAGGCGGCGACAGAGTTCTTGAGCATGATACGACACTCCTTCAAACGGCTACTGATCAAAGTGTTGGCATGTGATGCGCGCGTTTGCCGCCTAACGTCCTACTCGATAGTCCTCGGGCAGGAAGAAAAGGTAATCCTGATCTTCATCCACGGCGGCGTGACAAGCGTTACAGAACTCCACCGTTTCCGATCCAGCGCCCTTCGTGATGCCGGCCACGGAGCCGTCCGGCATGATCATGGTGTAACGCCAGTCACCGGACGCGGCATTGAATCCGCCACCCACCTTTTCCATGACGAAGAGGGGACCCACGGCGAGCGAACCGTCAGCGTTCACGACAAAGCTGTCCTTGGCCACGATCGTCCCAGTGGGCATCGGGGCGCCGGCCTCGTACATTGCGTAACGTTCTGCGCCAACGTCGTTAACAAAGTTGTTGACGTATCGATTTCCGTGGGTCGCGGCCTGATAGGGAGCACTGGCGACGTTGGTCCAATCCGTGTACCCGGCAACGCTTTGGATGCCGGCTTTGGCGTAAGCCGCGGCCATCTCGTCAACGAGGCAGTCGTAGGCAGTTCGCGCCTCGGCCGCGGTAATTTCCACCGGAGCAGCGGCGCCGCATGGACTGCATGGGTTGGCCGCGCAGGGGTTCTTTGCGGCACATGGATTGGCCGCCGCGCAAGGGTTCTTTGCGGCACACGGATTGGCCGCACCACAAGGATTGGCTGCCCCGCAAGGACTTGCCGCTGCTGAACAAGGGTTAGCTGCGGCACAAGGATTTTTCGCCTCAGAGGAACTTGCCGAAGCGGTCCGCAGACGTGGTACGTAGCAGGAACTGGATACCGCACTTCCGGCCGTAGCGCATGGGTTACGGGGATTGGCTGCACTGGAAGGACCGCATGGGTTTTTCGCAGCACACGGGTTGCACGGATTTGCCACCGCGCGGGGTTTGCACGGGTTACAGGCGGCGAGCTGAACGCCACCGGGGCGCGCCTTGGCTGTGGGTATAGGCGATACCGTGGGGAACGTGGGCCTGACGGCGTGAGCAGCGTTGGGAGACAGCGCATCCGCACCAATGAAGACGCCTGCCCCGAGAACCATCGGGATCGCGGCGCCTGATAACAGCCGAGCATTGAGCGTCTTCATCAACCACCTCTAATTTCTGTCATCTGCATTTTCGGCAAGTCAGTTCGTCAGTGCGATTGAGAAACAATTGCGCATTCGGGGCGCCATGTTCCATTCACACCTCTTCAAATACGTGTGAAGTAACGTCGAATCGTGGATTCTTCTGAATGACCGTGGAGATTGGCGCGCATATCGTAGGTCACGCTTACGGCGGAGGCCAAAGTTGAAGTCATGCGGGTTCCGGCGGGAACGCTCGTCACCTGCCCTGATCGAGACGAGCGCGAGGCTGCCTGCAGGCTGGACCAAGCCGCTTAGGGCCGAGCGTCGACCCGACAACAAGGACGGATTGTAGGAAGGTGAGCGCTCCGGGGAACGCCAAGCCCTGGAAGCTATCTGGTCAGGGGCAGATCTCGGGAAGAAAGAGGTTTCGGCGCATGTCGCTCAGCAACCCGCCACGCCCGTACAGGCGATCTCTGGCACATTCTTACCGGTTTCCGGCCGATCTGCGAGGTCGGGGCTTCATGGCGCTAGACCGATGCATAACTAGATGGAAGCATGTTTTACCTTGTGACCGACGTTGCGCACGCTCCCAACCGCGAGGCCGTGTGAATTAGGCTGAACCTCGATTCCGCGTAGTCCATCCGTTTTAGTGGCCTGGGACCATGCTGGAATGGATCGTTTCGTATCTTGCATGAAGCACTTCGGGATGCGCATCGGTTCCCTGAATTGATGAACCTCTCTATCCGCCATCGACGTTCGATGCCGAACGCACTTGGTTCCGGATCGCCGCCTTATCCCGCCGGCGTATAGCGCGCAGGACGGACCATGCGGCAATTGCGGCGCCCGCAAGGAACGGCCAAAGCCACCAGGGAATCGTTGCCATGTTGTGGCCGAGAACCGCCATGAGAATGGTAATGGGTAGGATGCCGAGTCCGGTCGCCCAAGTGAATGTCCACCACGATATGCGGGTCAAACCCGCCGCGTAATTGATCAGATTGAAGGCGATCATGGGGATGAGTCTGCTGACGAGCAGTGTGATGCCGCCCCGGGTTTCCGTCCAAACATCGATTGACTGCAACTTCCGGCGTGTAACCAGATGCAGCACCAAGGGCCGACCGAGACATCGCGCAAGCCCGAACGCCAAATACGCACCCAGCATGGCACCGATCCAGGTCACGAGACTGCCCCAGACCGGACCGTAGATCATGCCGTTGGCGATGGCGAGGATCTCTGCAGGAAACGGGACAAACGAATGGATGATCATGAGCCCGATCGAGCCGATAACGCCCCAGGCGCCCCATGAGAGAATCAATCGTTCGACGGCCTCCGTCGAATACTCAAACCCCAGAATCTGGGCCGGCGTCCCCGACGGGGTGCCCGGCAATGTGAGAACAATCGCTGCAACGGTGCAAACGATAATGGCGATCAAAAGAACTGCAAGTGCGCTTCTTCCGTGCATGCGCTCCGAGGTCCGATTCTCCATATGCGTGCCTGCGCTGTAACGGAACTCCGGTGTGACAGGGAGGCCCATCGAAACACTACTCTGTGACGATCAATTTGTAGTCGGGCGTTGTGTTGAGCGGACAGGAGTACACGTACTCCCCTGGTTCAAGCGTGACCGCATAATCCTGGGTCTTGCCGAGGGTCAATCCGGCGCCCGACACGCTCGCCTTGGTCAATTTGTGCACCGGGTTTCGCCAGTCGTATCCGACGGAGCGCACCCAGAAGCCTAACTCGTAGGGAACATCGCGGTTGGTTACACGAAACAGGTACTCACCGGGCTTCAAACGCAGGACTTCCGACTTGGCGAGACGCTCATCCGCAGTGCGGGCATTGATCGCCTCGCAGTCAGCCTTCTTCGTCGTCTCATAGTCGTGATCCGTACCCTCGGGCTCCAGGAACTGGCAGCCGGTTTGGGTCAATTCGATCACCTCGGCGGAGCGGGCATCCGCGGCAAAAGCCAGAAATGCCGTGATACCCGCCACTATCGGTATGAGAGGGGGGTTAAAGGCTTTTCGGAAATATCCAAGTGTCATCTCCGTTTTCCTTTGCCGGTTATTCCTCAATGGCCGCACCGGGAAGGCGCTGCGGCTCAAGTGCCTAATCTTCCATTAGGGTCGGAAAGCCGCCATCGGCAAATCACCATGGCGTGAAACCGCCGAGCGCGAGAACAAGCGGCAAGGCTGTCGTTTCGTAGTTTCAACTTAAAATATTATAATTTAGTGTAAAAATTATTTTATTAACATATTATACATGTTATTAATTGGAAAGGAAGTTCGCCATGCGACGATTCCTAGCGTCCCCTCGGGCCCGGCGCGCCCTTGCACTGATTGCCGCCCTGGCATTTGCCGGTTTCGGCCGTGCGGCCGTCGCGGGGGTACAGCCCCTGGTCGATGCCGATTGGCTGCAGGCGAACCTTGATCGGCCGAGACTGGTTGTCCTCGACATCTGCAACGGGATCGATGGCGGCTCGCGCGAGGCCTTCAAGGCAGGTCACATCCCGGGCTCGGTCTATAGCGACTACCTGCGCGACGGAAGGCGTGTCGCGCGTGACGGCGTTCCCGGCATGCTGCCTCCAGTGGCGGATCTCGAGAATCTGATCGTTGGTCTGGGGATTTCCAACAACGATCATGTGATCGTCATTCCGGCGGGTGTCAGCGCCGTCGACTACGGCAGCGCGACCCGCGTCTACTGGACGGTCAAGGTACTGGGACACGACGCCGTCTCCATCCTCGACGGCGGTTACGCCGGCTGGACGGCCGCCCCCTCACGACCGCTGGAGCGCGGACAGGTCTCGCCACGTCCCGTCACCTTCCAGGCCGACTTCCGACCCGAGATCATGGCGACGCGCGACGATGTCAAGGCCGCTCTCGAAAACGGCACCGCGCTCGTCGACAACCGACCGCCCGAACAGTTCGCCTGGCAGTCCAAGCACGACAAGGCCCTTCGGGCCGGCACGATTCCGAGCGCCGTGAACATCCCTCAGAACGAGTTCTTCAAGGCCGAAACCGGACGCTTCGCCAGCCTCGAGCGGCTCGCCGGGCTTTGGCAGGAAAAGAACGTTGATTCCGACGCCGCGCAGATCGCTCTCTGCAATACCGGCCACTGGGCGTCGCTGGGCTGGTTCGCGGCGCACGAATTGCTCGGCGACAGTAAGGCGAAGATGTACGACGGATCGATGACCGAATGGTCGGCCAATCCCGAACTGCCGATCGCTAATGGGTCGGAATCGTAGTCTCCCCGATACCGGCTTTCGGTCGTGCACCTTCACGTTTGCGTGCGCGCCCCTTTCTTCCGCCCGCGCGGCACATGACGTGTATCCTGTGAAATGCGGAGATCTTCAATGAATACCCTCGCCCAAGCGGCCCTCGGATTGCGGTCAGACTTCAGCGGCCCTGCCACGCGCAATAGGCTCGTGGTGGTTCTGGCTGCCGCCGCCTTCGCGGTCGGCACCGTCCTCCTGTTTCGGACGCAATCGTGGCGCTTCGGCCTCCTCTTCCTTATCGGCGGAGCGCTAGGCATGGTGCTCTATCACGCCGCCTTCGGGTTCACATCGGCGTGGCGCATCTTCATCTCCGACCGGCGCGGCGCCGGACTCAGGTCCCAAATGCTGATGCTTGGTGTCGCCTCCGCTCTCTTCTTCCCGGTGCTGGCGGCGGGCAGCTTGTTCGGCACTCCCGTGGGCGGGGTCGTGGCGCCCATCGGCGTCTCGCTCTTCGCCGGATCGTTTCTGTTCGGTATCGGCATGCAGTTGGGCGGCGGCTGCGCTTCGGGCACCCTCTACACGGCCGGTAGCGCGAATACGCGCATGTGGATCACTCTCACCGCCTTCATCGCCGGCTCCGTGATCGCCACCGCTCACATTCCCTGGTAGTTCTCCCTGCCTTCGTCTCCAGCCGTTTCGCTGATACAGAACTTCGGACTCGGCCCCGCGTTCGCTATCCAAGCGGCAGTGCTGGGCGGGATCGTCGCTCTCACGGTAGTGCTGGAGCGACGTCGCCACGGCAGCTTGGTCGCTGCCGCCTCAACCCCCAGACCTCTCGCGGCACGGATTGTTGCCGGCCCCTGGCCCCTGGTTTGGGGGGCCATCGGTCTGGCCGTGCTCAACTTCGCGACGCTGGGCGTTGATCAACCGGAAAGATCCCTGACACTATAGACCGGATACATCGCTGACAGTTTTGGGTTTGGTTTTGTCTGCTTTGGGCCAGGGCGGCCGCCCCGGCCCAAAGCGGTGGAACGTCTTGGTTCTGGGATCGATGATCCCAAGGTCGAGATCGCCGACGGCCATTGGCTGGTGCGCTTCGCCGACCTCGACCTTGGGATCATCGATCGCCCAATCCTTCAATCTCGATTTCCGCTTCAATCGGAAGAAGAGGACTGTTGCGGCTTCAAATAGTGCCGAGCGAACCATCATGTCGCCCGCTTTGGAAATGCCGCCGGTGATATCGATCTCACCTGACTGATACCGACGGGGGGTGAGCCCAAAAAGGGGGCCGACGTCGCGGGATCTTTTGATCCTGCGGGGATCGTCAATCGCCGTCTTGAAGGTGAGAGCCGTCAGTGCGCCGACGCCTGGAGTGCTCATCAATCGCCTGGTAACCTCATCGGTCCTAGCAATCATCAGCACTGCTTTGTGCAGCTTGGCCACTTCGCCGATGAGAACAGCGCGTGTGGCCAACATTGCGTCGGTAACTGCCTCGAGCGTTGCCTGACCCGAGGTCAGTTCCCGAACCCGCCTATCAAAGGACTTTCGTGTTACCCGGCCGACCTTCAGCCCAAAACCCCGAAGAATACCGCGAATGCCAAGTTCGACATCTATCAGCTTGCTGAGCAGGAGCTTCCGCGCCGTCAGGAGGGTTCGGATCTCCTGGGACGGAAGCGTCTTGCAGTGCACCGGGCGATACCACCCCATTCGCAAAAGTTGAGCAATGCCAAGCGCGTCCCGGCGGTCGGTCTTCACCGTCATCGCCGAGAGTGCTGCCTTAACATGCCGCGTCTCAAGCAGAACGACTTCGAACTCTGCCTCCGCCAGAGCCGCAAATAGCCATTGGGACAGAGGGCCCGCCTCAAGGCCGATCCGCGCGATATGAAGGTTGAGTGACCGCAGATACTCAATGAGAGCCTCGGGATCCGAGGCGACCTTCTTTTCGGCAACCACGTCGCCACCCATGTCGATGAGGCACACGGCAGTTTCCTTCAGCGACACGTCCAACCCGACATAAAATTCCATGATCGTCCTCCAGAGTGATCCTTGGGGCCAAGCCCAGCCAGGGCCCCGTTCCTCCATACTAACGGGGAACAATCACCCGGTTCGATGGCGCCATCGGTGCCATGCCCATTACCTCATCTTCACATATTGCGGGCTGATGATCTTGACCCGATGCCCGAGTTCTTCGAACTTCCGTTGCCAGTAGAACGCGCCCGTGCAGGCTTCGATGGCGATCGTGCAGGGCTCGAACTGGGCCAGAACGGCCAGGAGCTGGTCGCGCATGACCCGTCGTTGCAGAACAGGCCGCCTTGCGCGGTTCACTCCGTGAAGTTAGAAGACGTTCTGGGCAATGTCGATGCCGAGGGTGTCGATGGTCATTGTCGGTTCTCCGTCCTGTCAGGCCCTCAGCCTGATCGGGGGTGGGAGAGCCGTCCATCTCATAAGTTGGCGCCGTGAATACGGCGGCATAAAGGTGGACCAGGCGCGACGCCTGAAGGAACTGGAGAAAGAGAACGTTCGGCTCCGTAAAGCTGTGTCGGACCTGACCCTGGACAAGCTGATCTTGAAAGAGGCACTGGAGGGAAACTACTAAGACCCGCCCGTCGCCGGCGCTGTGTCGAGCATCTTCAGTCCGCTTTGGGGATATCGGAACGAAGGGCCTGCCGGACGGTGGGCCGACACCGATCGACCCAACGGAAGGTTCTTGTCGGTCGTCCCGATGAAGAGGCTCTGACGACGGCGATCATCCGCTTGGCGAGCCAGTATGGCCGCTACGGTTACCGGCGTGTCACCGCCCTGCTTCATGCGGAAGGGTGGCACGTCAATGCCAAGCGGGTGCAGCGCATCTGGAGACGGGAGGGGCTGAAGGTCCCGCAGAAACAGCCGAAACACGGACGGCTCCGGCTCAACGACGGATCGTGTGTCCGGTTGCGCCCGAGTTGGCCGAACCATTGACCGGACCACCACGTGGGGTCAGGTCACTGTGACGCGAAGGCCGTAATTGATATATCTTAAATCTATGTTTAAAGCTTGGGCATGAAAAGATGCTCGAAACAGAACCTATCCGATTCTCTCTGGACTGCAAGACATGCGATTGACCCGGTTTACCGATTACAGTTTGCGCGTACTGATGTATGTCGGTGCCAAGGATAACGGCCTCGCGACAATCGATGAGATCGCCGCGAGCTATAAGATATCGCGCACCCATCTCATGAAGGTCGTGTTCACGCTCGGCCAGTTGGGCTATTTGGCGACGGTTCGTGGAAAAGGGGGAGGCATACGGTTGGCGCAGCAACCGCCGGAGATCAACCTCGGCGGATTGGTGCGGCAGACAGAACCTGATCTATCCCTTGTGGAGTGCCTGCAAGCCGGCGAGGAAAATACCTGCTGTCTGGTCGCCGCCTGCGTGCTTCAGCTGGGTCTTCGTGAGGCTTTGGCCGCGTTCCTGGAAGTCCTCGACGGGTATACGCTTGCCGATCTCTTGGCCCCGAAACAGAACCTGATCCGAGCCCTTCGAATCCCCGCCTCAACATAATGCCGATATCCGGGGCATTACCTCCACCGAATCCGCTATCGGGACCGTGGCGGTAGGCGACGAAAATCCAACGGAATCGCCCAAATTTTCTTTGAGATTCCGGATTGGGTTGCTGCTGCCCGTGCGTTCCTCACCGTCTTCTCTCATCTGCGGGACGTCAATAAGTAATGGCTGCCCTGATCTCTCTGGCATGAAAAGTCCAGGCGCCCAGTCCCCAGCCGTTCGGGATAAGTGTTGCGAATTACGGTGCGACTAACAAACTCTCGCGAATGACTTTTGGTGGCTACAAATCGATGTGAAATGACAGGCGGCCCCTCGGGGCCGCCTAAGTTATCGAGCACGGAAAGTCCGGGAGCTTGGCATCAGAACAAATAGAGAACAAATAATTTTGCCACTATTGGTCCGTTTTTTCTGTTGCTACGCGTCGGTTTGTATTGGCGAAATTGGGATGGCACCAGGCGGTCAGATCGACCCCATATGGACATCGAGATTGCCTCTATCGGACGAAAGGTTCACCAGATTTACGATAGCCGATCAAAGAAATCCTTGATCTCAGGGGGCCTTTCCAAGATGGTGACGCCGCCCATGTCTAATACCAACAGCAAGTCTGGCTCGTTGACGCACCAGATGTAACTATCAACAGCTATAGCGGTCAGCCGCTTTTTCAGCGGAGCGGCATTTCGTTCCTCGAACACGCTGACGAAAATCACCTGCGATCCCTTGAACCCGGCCGCTCCAGCAGCAGCCAATAAATCGGCCTTTCGTTGCTCGGTCACGGGGCCGTCGGTGGCCACGATCTCCACGAACACCAGACGCATTGGCTTTTGTAGATCCGCAAGCACGACGTCAGGCAGCAGTCGTTGCGCGTCGATTGTGAGACCGATCGCCTTCATCAAGGCATCGTCGCTAATGCCCACGTGGTTGCCACTCTCACTGATCCAGACAACGGCAGGCTGTTTTAGAAACTTGGGAGCAAACACTTCGATCACGGCCTTGGCTATGTGAGAGCTTTTGCCGGCCGTGAGGGCGCGCCCGCTGCCGTCAGGAAACGTTACGGCCACGCCATCCTTGTGCGCCCCGCGCTTATGCATGAGCTTTATTCTGGCGAGTTCGGTGGGATTGATGTGCTCTTCCTGCCAGTCTCCAACAGCCTCCAGGAACTTGTCGTTCGGCAACAGCAGGACATCGGCAAAATGGCGCTTCAAGTAATAGCGGCCAAGTTTGCTCGTTGTCGCAATCGATGTATCGACACCGACTACGCCTTTGGCGACGAGGCCGTCCCGTAGGCTCTCATCCCGTACCTGCTCGCGGCTGTTGTCGGCGTACCAGCGTGTACCCGGCGGCGAAAACAACCCTTTCACGCTCTCGGATTGGAAAGCGGCACGCGCCTCATCGCTTTGCATGGCGATCAGTTCATCGCTCATGCGGTAGACCTGCGACGGCCTCATTTGCGACCCCTGGCCCTCGATCGCATCCATGTAAAGCATGACCAGGATGGATCGAGCGGCCGCCTCCCTGATAACGTACTGACGATCAGGGATGCCGGCGGGGAAGATGATTTCCAATCGCGCCTTGATATCGGTGATGCTAGGCAGCGGCGCTGGTGCATAGAACGGCATACATCCCCCTAACAGCGGTCTCAATGGTTTCGCGCTTAGCTCGACGGGCAACCAGTTTTGCAAGCTGTTGGAGTTGCGTTGGATTAGGCAGCGGCATCGCCTCCAACTCGTAGGCAGATACGGCCACGCTGCCATTGATGCACCGGAATACCTGATCGACAGCTTCGGTATTGAGTAGGGCCGCAATAACAGCCAAGCTGACCGTAGGTGATCTTCCGGCGACCGGCCGGATCATGTTGACGTGATTTTCAACGGCTACGTGACCATGTTGTGCGACGAACTCGTTCGGCATCACGGCCGCGATCAACCGCCGACGTTGCTCCACGGCAGTTGTCCTCTGGAGGAGGACACATGATTGATCGACAACGTTAGGGTCGTTGCCGACACGAGGCTGATACCATCCGAGATGATCACCGGTAACCTTCCAACGAAAGACACCTGTGCCATCGCCAGGAATGCACTCAGCCCAGACAACAGGGACCATACCCTTGATGTGAGAGGCTGCCAACTGCGGCTTATGGCGATTCCACACCAGAGGGCCGGTGCTGACTTCATAGCCGAAATCAACGAGCCTGGTCGGCATGGCTGCGATATGCCCCAGCAGGTCTGCCATGGCACCTCGGCGAGGAAGAACCCATGGTGAACCATCGACGGCTGGTAGATCAAATCTTCCGAGACATTCGACCTCCGCGGCTGAAGTCTCAGTCACGGTGACGATATCGACGGTAACGCTGCGCTGCGGTTCAGCACCGCGCCGATACGCCGTCAGCACGGTCTCTTGTAGAACATCGGCAAAAACACCCTCTCTCGATTGAAGAAAATCGATGCGAAGGGGATTGCATTCCATTACCAACAATCGCCGCAAGGCCTCAAAATATTGTCCACCAAGGAAGGAAGTCGGCGTGACATAGGCGATAGTGCCACCGTCGGCTGCGAGATGGATAGCGAGGTCTGTAAAAAGCCCATAGAGATTGGCATGCCCATAGAGGCCTCGTGCCCATTTCTGCCGATCAGCGGTGTCAAGCTTCACCTTGCCATAGGGCGGGTTGCCAATCACCAAATCCCACCTGCCGTATTGCGTTTCCACGATAGACAGGCTGTCGCAGATCTCCACAAGTTGAGGGATGGGTTGACCAAGGTCGCCGAGTACTGCCACCAAGAAGACTTGGCTCATCCAGCCCGAAAACGGGTCAATTTCAAAACCACGAAGGTGTTTGGCAATGTGAGCCATGATCTCAGCCGGCCGATGACCTGCGAGCGCTTTCACCATTCGGATCGCCATCGGGGCCAGGAATGCACCACCTCCGCAGGCCGGATCACACGCTCGTACGACAGACCAATCAAGGCCGTGTGCCTCAGCCATGTCGAGGAGTCGCGCGGTCACCGCTGGCGGCGTGTAGAAGGCACCATGGCGAGAACGATATTCAGGCGGCAACAGGACCGTATAGATCGATCCGAGGTAGTACGCCGCGGTCTCAACGTCGAGACGGCGGGCAATCGTTCCGGCTTCGGCGGCCAATTCATCGGGGATGGTCTGAACTGGTGGCGCGGGGGAGTCGGGTTGGTACGCAAGAAGGGCGGAGGCGGTGATGCCACGAGCGATTTTCAGATGCTCAGCTTCGCACTTTGGCTTGACGAGTCTCCGCCGCAACTGGTCCCGAATTTGGAGCAGACGCTCGACATTGTTGTTCGTCATGTCGCTGCTCCTACGATTCGAGCCGAAGATTGCGGGACCCCAATGCCTTCATGCATTGAAGCAGGAATGCGGCAGTAAAGGTCCCCCGAGATACCTTGTTGCGTAGATTCGGCGAGTTGTCGGCGATGCCGATTGCAGCCAACCGAATGGCCAGTTCCTCATAGGTTACGCCGTTGCGGGCCATTTCTGCCCGCAGCAGCCGCTTTGCCTTCTCGGCCCAAGGATCATCGTGCAAAGGCATAACAGCATCTCGCAACACAAAAATATCATCATATGGCACGCGAACATAACGGCCACCGTGACAAATATGTATCATATTTGATGGCAGATGAACATCAAATGATGGCGTCATATCTCTCAGTCCCAAAAGGGCGGCATTTTCTCCCCACCAAGGCGGACAGCCTCCACTACACCTCAATTTTGATGTGGGTTCGTTTTTGCGTTTTGGCTCAAAAGGATTTTTGCGAGCGTGTATACCGAGATGATTATGATAACGGAGAGATGTTGGGCGCTTCAATTCCCATTCAAGGGTCAAGGGCCGCAAGCGATTGTTCTGCACGGAATGCGGCCAGGCGATTGCCCTGAAAAGCAACCTCGGTATCAAGGAGGATTTCGACCGCTTCTCGGCCTATCTCCTCCCGGATCCGGATCCCTCGTGTCCGTCGCCGGAGTGCCCCAATCACGGGGTAAGCGCCCTCGATCATCCGGAGGTCTAAAAGCATCACGGTTGGACTGGCGAGGACCTGGATATTCCGCGGTGGCTCTGTCCTCTCTGTCGTCGCATTTTCCAGAAGAAGACGGGCGGCCGCAAACAGCTGAAATCCCACGAAAACCGCCTGCTTTTCCAGCTGTTCGTCAACAAGAATTCGATAAAGGGCATGTCGAGAATTCTCGAGATCAGCCCGAAGACCGTCTACGACAAGATCGATTTCGTGCACCGCCAATGCCTAGCGTTCGCCCGCCTCAGGGAAAACGAATTGGCGCAGAAGGAGGTCGGCCGACTGTACATTGCCACGGACCGCTAGGACTACATCATCAACTGGACGGACCGACGTGACCGCACCAACACGGCGCTGAGCGCCGTGGCGAGCGCGGACAACCGAACCAGCTACGTGTTCGGGATGCATCCTGAATTTCGACCCGGAACCCGATCGGGAGAAGATCGAAGGCGAAGCCATCGTCATCGGTGATTTCGCCAAAACGGAACCCGCCTTCCGCCGTTTCGCGCGGTACTGGATGGAACCGGATTTCAAGCGGGCGATGCAAAGCGAGCCCCGCCAGGAACCGCAAAGGATCGAGTCGGCGTTGGCCGCCGCCGAGATCGCCTATCGGGGCATGCAGGTCCATTTCGAATTCACCACGCACGCCCATTTCCGATTGCTTCGCCGCCTGCTGCCTAGAGGCGGGAAAGTCAGGTTCCTCATGGACCGGGACGAGACGCTGCGCGCCGCGCGCATATCGGCATTCCAACAGGAAATCGCCGAGGGCCGCGCCTGATATCGCGGTCATAAATATTGGCTCTGTTCGCATTAGCTGTTGGTTTGTGGTAGGCTGGCCGCCTTTTGGATCAGGATGGCGGCGATGGACAGGCATGAGTTCAGCGGAAAGTTGTCGTGGCTGGCGACGCTGACCTTCGAACAGCGCAAGAAAGTCCGGCTGGAGATCGATCACATCGACGAGTTCTTGGCGTCCATGAACCTGATCGACGGATCGTTTGCGGAACGCCCGAAGTGTCCGTGGTGCGAACACGAAAAGGTCATTCGCTGGGGCAAGTCCCACGGGCTCGGCCGGTGGCGCTGCAAGAAATGCCACAAGACCTTCAACGCACTGACGGGCACGCAGCTGGCGCGCCTGCGCATGAAGCGCCGGTGGTTGGAATACGGCCGAGCCATGGTCGAAGGACTGAGCGTCCGCAAGGCTGCGGTTCGGTGCGACGTGGCGAAATCGACCGCGTTCCGATGGCGCCACCGGTTTCTCGCCGAGCCGGCGTGGACGGCTCCAAATCGCGTGGAAGGCATCGTGGAAGCCGACGAGACGTTCTTTCGGGAGAGTTTCAAAGGGCAGCGGAAGCTGCCGAGGAAGCCTCGCAAAAGGGGCACCAAGGCCAAGCAGCGCGGCCTCTCGCGCGAGCAGATTCCGGTCGTCACGATCCGCGACCGCCACGGAGCGACGGTAGATCAGGTGATCTCGGGGATCGGTGAGAAACAGATCGCGCCGGTGCTGCGTGGCGTGATGTCACGAGATGCGATCCTGTGCTCCGACGGGGCCAGGGCGTACCGGGTCTACGCGGCGAAGAACGGGATCGAGCACCACCCGGTCAAATCCAAGGGCGGCGAGCGGGTCCAGGGGGCCTGGCACATCCAGAACGTCAACGGATACCACAGCCGACTGAAGCGGTGGATGCGTCGCTTCAACGGCGTCGCCACGGTCAACCTGCAGAACTACTTGGGGTGGCGACGCGCCCTCGAACGGCATGGCGCCTCAATATCCCCGGAAATCCTCGTGTTGTCCGCTTTGGGGCGTGAAACCAACAGCTAATGCGGACAGAGCCTAAATATTTGTTCCCATGGCGCCCTCTGATTGCATCCTAGCTGTACTAGCCGCCCTGCCCGACGCCGGGCCCGCTGGCCCCGCTCCCCTTGTTATGCACCAGGTAGAGATCAGAGGGCTCCGCCGCCTCTCAGCCTTGGCGCCGCATAAACTCGGCAAAAAGCGGTACACTGAAGTCGAGATAGCCATGATCAGTGCTGAAAACCATGCCTTTTGAGATGATGCTTGCTCGCGCCGGTCCCAAGGATTTTTGGGAGCGTTCCATCGACTTGGCTATGTCCGCCATCGCATAGGGGCCATCCCCAAGTTGCGCCATTGCCTCGACAAACTGGATCTCTGCCTTCGTTAATCGGTCGATCCGCACCTTAAAGAATCCCTCGTCAAGCTGCGCTAGCGTCTCAGCATAGGACTGGTCTACATCATCAAAGGTGACTTCCGGTCCTTCCGCATTATCCCAAACGACGGAGGCCCATTCTTGAAGAAAGAAAGGATATCCCTTGGTGCGCTCGACTATGGCCCGTAGTGCTTCCGGTGTAATGGTGGCGTTTTCCTCTACAATCGGCTTTTCAACAGCTTGTCCAGCGGAGATCGGGTCGAGGGCCCCCACGGCCGGATATTGAAACAACCGTTCTGAGTAAGATTTCGCCTCGCCCGCCAAACGAGCAATTTGCGGGAGACCGGCGCCAACCATGAGGACGGGTAGTCCATCCTGTGATATGCGGTGTAACGCAACAATCAGCGCCGACAAGTCGGCTTCGGACAGATATTGCACTTCATCGATTAGAAGTAACCAGCCACGTCCCGCAGCTTGGGCGGCCTTCCCGATCAGGGTGAATAAGTCCGCTAGATCGTACTGAAGGTCGCCCGTTTCGGCCAGTCCAGGTTCGGGCTCTACACCTGCTTCTACGCCGGCTATCTCGATCTTAAAGATCGAAGCAAAGTTTCGCAGCCCGTTGAGACCACGCATTGCTATTTGCTTTGCTGCTTCTACGCCCGACAGTGATCTCATGACTTTTCGCATTTCCGGAAAAATGAGGCGGGCGAGACACTCCTTTTCCGGAGACTCAACTCGGGAGACGAGTAGGCCCTCTTGCTCGGCATTCCGGCCAATTTCATTGAGTAGCACGGTCTTCCCAACACCGCGCAGGCCTAACAGCATGATCGAACGCGCATTTCTTCCCCTCACGGCTCTTCCACATGAAATTCTTGCCGCCTCAAGGATGGCATCTCGACCGGCGAGTTCTGGAGGGCGACTACCTGCACCAGGTGCGAATGGATTACGATACGGGTCCATCAGTCCTCCACGGGCCTCTGCGATGTCTAGTAATTTATAGGGAAGTCTACCGTCTAATGCTAGACTTTTATAGATATCCTTAGTCAGGCGTTATGGATCGATCCCACAAACAACCTGATGGCTGAGGCTCAGCTGCGAATGTCCAGCTTTGGAAAGAGTTCCGGAAGGTGAGAATTCCTGAGATGGGCCGATTTTGTTCTCTAATGAGTCAAGGATGAGAGCTCGGTTTTTTGGACAACGCCGTCGGGTGTAGATATGTACGTACTCGCGAGACATCTTCTTTAAGCTCCAATTTGGAGGGGGAGGATGTTTTCGATGACCAACGATCAGCGCGAGATCCAGAGGAAACTGCGGGTACTTGAACACGCGAAGCGGATTGGATCGGTCAGCAAGACCTGTCGGTATTTCGGGATCGGTCGAGCCAGCTTTTAGGTGGCGCCAGGCATACTCAGGATGGAGGGGGGCCAGTATTTCTCCTGATCACCCTTATTGCCCGACGAAAGAAAGAGCGCCATCCGAAGCGGACGCAGGACGGTAATCCGAAGGTTTTTCCAACGTAATTCATTGAAAAAATGTTCTTTCCCACTTTTCGTGCCCATATTCTTAAGGTAAGTGGGAAATCATGGCTGAAAATGTTCTATCTTATTGATAAAATGTGATTTCCCACTATAATATGATTGCCATGCTTGGGTGGTGGGAAATTTATGCATATCAGTGAGTTATCTGGTGATCAGCGCCGCCAACTTATCAATACGCAGCAAATTTATGAGGTTTGGCGCGAGGCTTATGCGGACAAACAGCGGCGGTTTGCTGGCAGTATGCGGTGGTTGGAGCGCAATGGAACTGAATACCTCCATCGTAAGATAGGAAGCAGAGAAACCTCTCTGGGATCGCGTAACGAAGAGACGGAAAACGCTTATGCCGCTTTCCTGAGTGGACGCGCCTCAAATGACGAACGGCTAAAAAACCTTGCGGCTAAACTGGATGAAATTGCTCCGATTAACCGAGCAATGGGTTTAGGCAGGTTACCCACGATCGCCGCACGGATTGTCAGAAAATGTGATCAGAAAGGGCTCCTCGGCCGGCAGATATTCATCGTCGGAACGAATGCGCTCTTTGCATTTGAAACGCTTGCGGGCGTTCAGTTTTCCAGCGGGCTTATCGCAAGTGGCGACATCGATTTGCTTTACGATGCTCGGCAAAAGCTCAGCCTCGCGTATGCGGAGGGACTGAGCGAGGGCGGCCTTATAGGTCTTCTGCAACAGACTGACCGATCGTTCGCCTTGCCAAGGCCTAGGAATTTCCGTGCATCGAACAAGCAAGGCTACATGGTTGATCTTATTCGCCCGCAACCGCGCAATGTTTTCAAAAACAAAATGCGCGTGGCAATGACAGACTTGCCGGACGATATGGAGGGCGCTGCGATTTTTGGGCTAGATTGGTTGATCAATGCACCAAAAGTTGAAGCGACGGCGCTTGATGAGCGCGGATATCCGGTTCGTATGGTAGCGATCGATCCCCGTGCGTTCGCTCTCCATAAAGCGTGGATAGCGAAGAAAGACGACAGACAGGCAATTAAAGCTAGGCGAGATGAAGAACAGTCGCGGGCGGCCGCGTTCGTTGCAACCCGATATTTAGGGTTAAGTTTTGATAGCCCGGAAATCTCCGCCCTTCCCGCGTCATTGAGGGAGATGGCCTCTTTTCTTGACAGCCAGTCCGAGATTTCTGATCAACCAGAGACCCCAAACTGGTAGAATGAGGTGACTCGCTCGGCCGGAAAAGCGGGAGTGAAGTCTTTTAGGTTTTAAAGAAATATGGACAGGCACTTTTGCGCCGGCCCACTCATCGTATGTGGGTTCAAAAGGCCTTATTGACCCTATTTCACATTTATCCCAAACCCCTTAGAGGTGGCCCCTGAAATCCGGACAGGATGTTAAGCTGGTCCCTTGACTGAGAAGGACCGGAACTGATGGGGAAAGTGACGAGGAAGCGCTACGCGGCGGATTTCAAGGCGAAGGTAGCTCTGGAGGCGATCAAGGGGGAGTTGACCCTGGCGGCATTGGCCGCCAAACACGGCGTTCATCAGACGATGATTGCGACGTGGCGTCGTCAGGCCATCGAGGGGATGGCGGCGACGTTTTCGGGCAAGTCGGAAGCGGCGGCGGCGGCCAGCGAGGCCGACATTTCCCGGCTGCATGCCAAGATCGGCCAGTTGGTCGTGGAACGGGATTTTTTGTCCAAAGCCTTCGGTCGATGAGTGTTGAGCGAAGGCGGCAAATGATCGAGCCGAGCCATCCCAATCTTTCAATCGTGCAGCAGTGCGCGCTGGTGTCGATCAGCCGGTCGGGGTTCTACTACTGCCCCACCGGCGAAAGCCCCCTCAATCTGGCGCTGATGCGCCTGATCGACGAGGCGTTTCTGGAATGTCCGTTCTATGGCGCGCGCCAGATGGCCCGGCATCTCCGCCGCCAGGGCTATGTGGTGGGCCGGAAACGCGTCTCCCGGCTGATGGCGAAGATGGGCTTGTCGCCAATCTATCAGAAGCCCAAGACCAGTGAGCCGCATCCCCGGCACCCGATCTACAAGTACCTGTTGCGGGGCCTGATCATCGAGCGGCCCAATCAGGTCTGGTGCGCCGACATCACCTACATTCCCATGCGGCGGGGCTTCCTGTACCTGGTGGCGATCATGGACTGGGCGACACGCAAGGTGCTGGCCTGGCGGCTATCGAACACCATGGAGGCGGACTTCTGCATCGAGGCCCTGGAGGAGGCCCTGACCCGCTTTGGTGCGCCGGAGACCTTCAACACCGACCAGGGCAGCCAGTTCACCAGTCCTCGCTTCACCGACGTCCTCAAGGATGCCGGCGTGCGCATCAGCATGGACGGGCGGGGGCGCTGGATGGACAACGTCTTCATCGAACGGCTGTGGCGGTCCATGAAATATGAGTGCGTCTACCTCCACGCCTTCGAGACCGGCTCCGAACTGCGCGACGGCCTCGGGCGCTGGATCACTTACTACAACGCCCGACGGCCACACTCGGCTCTGGGTGGACAGACGCCCGACGAGGCGTATCATCAAACCGTGCCGACACCGTCACCGGGGCATGCCCCGGTGACGGTGTCGATCACCGAATTGGCGGCGTAACCATGAACCGGGACTAGCTTAACAAAGCCGCCAAACTGTCCGAACGGACGGGGCCACCTCTATGTTGGCGCCTACCTGGGGCT
>NPIG01000379.1_pt1 | contig 39034 bp, 39 predicted proteins | sample 8637441 | NCBI WGS metagenome assembly NPIG01 (sample SAMN07420675, study PRJNA396082) | bioreactor metagenome | isolation source: sample BR6 brine-fed electro-methanogenic bioreactor BR | place: Japan: Kochi | collected 2016-06-14
CAGCAGCGCGATCGCCACCACGATGATGAAGAAGTTATAACCGTTGATCTGATAGGCGCCCACCGCGAACCCCGGTATCGGGGTCGAGATCCCGGTGGTGGTATTGCCGAAGATCATCGTCGCCAGCCCGATGAAGAACAGGCTCAGCCCCCAGGTGGCCAGCATGGTATCCACCAGCCGGCCATAGAGATGCCGGATCACCAGGCGCTCCACCACCAGCCCGATCAGGCCGACGGTCAGCGGCGCGATGACCAGCATGGCGACAAAGATGTTCACACCCAGATTGACGGAGGTGATGGTCGCATAGCCGCCCATCATCATGAATTCGCCATGCGCCAGGTTGATCACCTTCATCATGCCGAAGACCACGGCCAGCCCGGCGCTGATCAGGATCAGCGAGGCCACCGCATAGAGCGTTTCCACCAGTATGACGAAAGAAAGGTCCATAAGTTCCACGTTTCCTTAGGCAAATCCCGACCACCCCCCGCGCGGTGGCGCAGGGGTGCGGCGGTGGGGCGGCCCCCGCCGCCCCGGTCCAGGCCCGCAAGGGCGTCAGATCTGGATTTCGTACTGCGTGTTGTCGCCGGGGTTGGCCGACAGATCGCACACCGCCTGGGTGTCGATCGGCTGGCGCTGCGGCAGGGTCTCGATCACCCGCATCCCCTGGTTCTCGAACTCCATCAAATGCACGTCCAGCACCGCGTGGTGGGTTTTCGGATCGACCGTCACCTTGCCCGCCGGCCCCTCGATGGACAGCCCGGTCTCCAGTGCCGCGATCACCGCGTCGCGCTCCAGCGATCCGGCCATGCGCACCGCCTCGGCCCAGGTCAGCACGCCCTGGTAGTTCGACACGGCGATTTCGTGGATCAGGCTGCTGTCGCCATAGGCGGCGGCCCATCTCTCTTTGAACGCCTTGTTGGCCGGCGTGTCCAGCTCCTGGCTGTAGTTATAGGCCACCATGATGCCGTTGCCCTCCTCGGGCGTCAGCACCTTGTGCTCGTTGCCGACGCCCAGCGTCGTCGAGGCCAGCGCAATGCGGTCCTTCATGCCCGCCGCCGCCCATTGCCGGAAGAAGGACAGATGCGCCCCGCCCACCAGCGGCGCGATCACCAGGTCGGGACCGGCGGACTGGATCTTGGCGATGGTCGAGCCGAAATCGCTCACGTCCAGCGGGAAGAAATCCACGCCCACGGTCTCGCCGCCGTTGTCGGCGACGAACTTCTGGATCCAGCGGGCGGTGATCTGGCCATAGTTGTAGTCGGCGGCCAGAATGTACACTTTCTTGCCCGATTTCCCCATTGCGTAGGGCACCAACGCCTCGACCTGCTGCGCCGGCGTCACCCCGTTGATGAAGATGTTGCGGTCGCAAACGCCGCCTTCGTAGAGCACGTTGTAGAAATACAGCGTCTTGGTCTTGCGCATGGTCTGGCGGATCGCCTCGCGCGAGGCCGACAGGATGCCGCCATGCACCACGTCCACCCTATCCTGCCGCGTCAGCTGCTGGCCGTACTGGGAATACAGCGCCATGTCGGATTGGGTGTCATAGGCGACGACCTCCACCGGTTTGCCCAGCAGACCGCCGGCGGCGTTGATTTCATCCACCGCCAGGCGCATCGCCATGTCCATCGGCTTGCCATAGGCGTCGAAGATGCCTGAGGTGTCGAGGATCGAGCCCAGCTTGATCGTGTCCCCGGCCAGCGCCGCCCGGGGCAGCATCCCGGCCCCTGCGATGGCGGCCGTTCCGGCCAAAAAGCTGCGTCTGTTCAATGACATGTCATGTCCTTCCCTGTTGCTGTCGGTTGTCTGCGCAGGTGTTTCCCTGCGTCAGTCCTTTTTCGGCTTGATGCGGTTCGCGTAATCGGCCGTCCGCCCGGCCAGGTTGGCGTCGAAATCCAGCCCGATCTCCTCGCCCATCTGCTTCATCGCGGGCAGCCGCACCGCCATGCCGAGGATCTGGTCCATCGCGGCGCCGAACGCGCCGTCCACGCCCTCGCCGCCCGCGTTTCCGCCCGTGCCACCGGCCCCGGTAATCTGGTTGATGCGGATCGAGTCGATCTTTTCGACCGGCTTCATCATCTGCGTCATGATCTCGGGCAGGCGGTCGAGCTTGCGTTCCTCCAGGCGCATGCGGATCACCGCATCGCTCAGCGTGTTCTCGGCCGAATTCAGCGCCACACGGCCTGCCGCCTCGGCCTCCATCCGCGCCTTGTCGGCCTCGGCGGTTCTGGTGGCGGCGGTGGCATCGGCTTGCGCCCTGGCCAAAAGGGTGTCGACGTCGCGCCTGACCCGCGCGTCCTCCAACTCCAGCTCTTTTTCCTGCTTCAGGCGGGCAATCTCGCGTTCGCGCTCGGCCACCGCGCGTTCTTTCTGGGCCTGCACATGTTCTGCGGCAAGGATGACCTTGGCGCGCGCCTCCTCCTCGGCGGCCTTGGCCGCGGCTTCTTCCGCGCGCTTGGCCGCAAGCTGGATGTCATTGGCGATCTTCGCCTCTTCGAGGGCCAGAATGGCGGCCATCTCGGCCTTTCTCAGGGCTTCGTCCTGCACCACCTGGGCGGCCTTGGCCCGGCTCTCGGCCTCGATCCGCGCGGTTTCGCTGGCCAGTTTCGCCTCGTCGCGCGCCTGCGCCTCGCGCGATTTGGCATCCGCCTCCAGCTTGGCCAGGTGCTCCTGCTGGGCAATCTCCGCCTCGCGCTCCTCGCGCTGCAGGTCCAGTTGCCTTTGGTGTTGGGCCAGGCGGCTTTCACGCACCGAGATGTCCGCCTCGGTCTCGACCCGAACGCGCGCCTTGCGCTGCTCTGCGACCAGCTCGGCCAGCCGCCGCATCCCCTGCGCATTGAAAACGTTGTTCTCATTCAGCTGGCTCAGATCGCTCTGGTCGACCCCGATCAGCGACGCCGAGACCAGCATCAGGCCGAACCGCGCCGCCTGTGCCTCTACCGCCGCGGCCACGTCAGCGGCAAACCCGCCGCGGTCGAGGTGGATCTCCTCCAGCGTCCGCGATGCCGCCGCGTTCTGGATCGCGTTGACCAACGCGCCGGACAGCAGCTCTTCGACGGTGTCGCCGCTGCGGGAAATCCGCTGGCCCAGGGCCTGGGCGGCGGTGGCGATCCCGTCTTCGCTTGGCGCGACCCGCAGCTCGAACTCAAAGGTGACATCGGCCCGCATCTGGTCGCGGGTCAGAACCGCGTCGCGCCCTTGGCGCCGGGTGGAAAAGGTCAATGCGCCCATGGAAACCCGCTGCACCTGGTGCAGAATGGGCAAGGCAAGACATCCGCCGTCGGTCACGACACGACGCCCGCCGAACCCGGTCCGCACCAGCGCGGTGTCCAGGGTTGCCTTGGCGTAGAAGCGTTGCAGGAACCAGATCCCGAAAAGGACGATCAGCGCCGCCAGCACGAACAGAGCGATCCAGAGCAAGGCAATTCTCCCCGACTTAGCATGTTTCCCGGCACCCGAAGGCACGGCCGGCCGGTTTCGCTAAACGGTGAGACAGTTTATTTTCCAATTCAAGTAAAAAGTTTGACTTGGAAAGTGTTTAGTTGCAGTCGATTGTTTTATAATTCTTTTATGACCTCGAACCTCAACCCATCTGCCCGTGCAAGATAGATCGGGGCGCGTTCCCTGTTGTCGGACGAGAACCGTTTTCGCCCGCTGCGGTGAATCACCGGCAGGGCGTCGGAGCCGCGATGTTCGCGCCAGACCGCGGCATGCCCCTGCATCAAGCCCGCCAGGAAATGCACCCCCTCATAGGTCGATTGACCCAAGGCGTTCAGGACCGGGGCCTGATCGCCGTGGACCCCGTAATACAGCTCTTTGAAGGCCGCGTTCGCCTCGGTCGGGAGCGCGGCGAAATAAGAGGAGGCCACGAACAGGCGCTTGCTGTTGCGCGATCCGCTCGCCAGAAGCGCGTTTTCCTCCACGGCGCAGGACAGGCGCACCATACGATCGTGCAGCCCGGCGTTGCCGAAGGCCCGGTTGAAGGCCACCGCGTCCTGCCCCACGAGCGAGATCAGCACCGCCTCGGCGCCCGACGCCGCGATATCCTCGACAAAGCGCGCCATATTGCGCAGCCCGAAGGGGAGGTATTTCTCATAGGCCAGCCCCACGCCCATCTCGCGCAGCTTGGATTTGGCGTAAAGATGCGAGGTTCTCGGCCAGACATAGTCGTTGCCGATCAGCGCCCAGCTGTTCGGGCGATACTCGTTCTGGATCAATTCCATCGACGGACGAAGCTGCTCGTGCGGGGTCTCGCCGATGGCGAACAGCCCGGCGGTGCTTTCCCCGCCTTCGTAAAGCGGCGTATAGACATAAGGGATCCGCTGGCGCACCACCTTGCTGAGCCGTTGGCGGATGGCGCTGATATGCATCCCGACGATGGCGTCGATCGCGCCGGTCTCGATCAGGTCGTTCACCGTTTCCTCGATCGAAATGCTCGCCTCCAGTGCGGCGTCGATCATGATCAGCTGGATCTTGCGCCCGTCGATGCCGCCGGCCTTGTTCAGTTCTTCCACCGCGACCTGGGCGCTGGAGATACATGACGGCGCCCACAACCCGGCGGAGCCGCACAGCGGGATCAGCAGCGCGATCCGATAGGTTCCCTTGCCGCGCGAAAGGAGATGGTCGTTCAGTTCCTCCAGTTCCGTCGGAACGTGCAAAGCAGTGGAGAACAATGTCATGGCGGCCGCGCCCTTTCCCTGCGGATCGGGGATTGACACATTCCAATTGAGTTTATTTTCCAAGTCAACTAAATTCTAATTGGCAACAACGGTGAGCATCATGAAACCCAGCCGCAGTCCGATCCAGAATTACCTGTCCTACGCGTTGGCCGCGGCTCACCGGAAGGTCAACACATCGCTCAGCGCGCGCCTGCGCCAGCACGGCATCCAGATCGAGGCCTGGCGGGTGCTGGAAACGCTCGATGCCGGCGACCGGTTCACGATGGGCGAATTGGCCGAGGTGGTGCTGATGAACCCGCCCACATTGACCAAACTGGTCGATCGCATGGTGTCCGACGGCCTGGTCCACCGCCAGGTGGCGCAAAATGATCACCGGCAGATCAACGTTCTGCCAACCGCGCTTGGCCGCAAGCGCATGATGCAGATCCGCCAGGAGGTGGCCGAGCAGGACGCTGCCCTTCTCGACCAACTGGGAGAGAGCGAGACCGAGAAGCTGCTCGATTTGCTCCGCGGCATCGCGTAGCGCACCCGCGCCGGAGCGCTCAACAAACGGGCACGGTCGTCCCCAAGATGGCCAGGACGTCGGCCCTTCTTGCCGCGCAGGGCGCCGTATCGGAAGCGCGCTGGCGCCCCCCGCTCGACGCGCCTTACGTCATATCCTCTTGAAATGCCTCGCCCGACGCGCCCACGGAGAGAGGCAGCCAGACCCGGAAACAGGACCCCTTTCCGGGGGTGCTGGACACGGTGATCTTGCCCCCGGCACGTTCGACAAGGTCGCGGGTAATCGACAGGCCCAGCCCGGTGCCCTCGTTCCGCTTGGTCGAGAAGAACGGATCGAAGATGCGCGCGCAAAGCTCCGGATCCATACCGATGCCGGTATCCTCGACCTCGATGTTCAGCCGGCCCTCGCTGGACCCCGTGCGCAGGCTCAGCGTGCCGCCCTCGGGCATGGCCTGGATCGCGTTGATCATGAGGTTGACCAGAACCTGCTGAAGCTCGGTCTCGTTCATCGAGACCTCGCCCACGGCGGCAAGCTCAAGGTCCAGCTCGATCCCCGCGGTCGACAGGATGTGCTGGACCAGCGGCACGGTGCTGCGCACCACGCGGTCGGGGTCGAGCCCCGCGCCCTCCTGCTCGAATTCCTCGGGACGGGTGAAGCGCAGCACCTTGGTCACCAGAAGGCTGATCGCCTGGATCTGCTGCTGGATCAGGATGAACTCGGTGCGCAGCGGCTCGGCGGCGGGCCCGAGATCGTCATAGATCACGTCGAGATTGCCCTGGATCACCGCCAGCGGATTGTTGATCTCATGCGCGACGCCCGCGGTGATCTCCCCCAGCGCCGCCAGCTTCTCAGACAGGATCAGTTGTTTTGACGTCATCTCGAGCTGGCGGTTCGCCTCCTCCAGGTCGCGGGTGCGGCTGGCAACGCGGGTTTCCAGTTCCTCGGCCCAGTCGCGCAGCTTGCGGTCGCGCTCCTGCAACTGGTCGAGAAGGCTGTCCAGATGCGCCGCGAGACGCGAGATTTCATCATCCCTGCCCTTGAGGTTCGACCGCGCGCTCAGATCCCCCTGTTCGACCTTGGCAATGGCGCGGTTCATCCGCTCCAGCGGTTTGAAGATGCCACGCGCGAACATCAGAAGGATCGGAATGCTGATCACCATCACGAACAGGAAGCTGCCCCCGATCAGCAGATGCGTACGCCGCTCGGCCGTCTTGAACGGGGTTTCGAGAAACCCGACGTAGAGCATCCCGATACGTTTGCCGAAACTGTCGATGATCGGTTCATAGGCGGAAATGTACCAATCGTTCACCACAAAGGCGCGGGCGAGCCAGACCTGCCCCTCCGCCAGCACCTTCTGGCGCACCTCGGCCGAAACCCGGGTGCCAAGCGCGCGGACGTTCTCGAACAGCCGCACATTGGTCGAAACCCGCACATCCTCGAGGAACAATGTCGCGGTGCCCAGGTTGCCGCCGGTCAGGCTGCCGGCCGGGTAGACCAGTTCGTTGATCTCGTCGATAAACCCGAGATTGCGATTCAGCAGCAAGCCCCCCACCAGCGCCCCGCCCGGCGCGGGGGCCGCGGCGTGGATGACCATGCCGCGGGTTTCCTCGGTGCGGGCGGTGGGCGCGGCGGCCCGCGTCGGCACCAGTTCAAGCCGGGCGCGCGCCGCAAGCTCGGGCGACAGCGCAGACAGCTGGGAACCGTCGAACACGTCGATCTCGACCTTGCGGCGCCCGGACAGGGCCGCCTCCACCACCGGCCAACCGCGCGGGTCCTCCAGCCGTTCATTGCGCCCGGCAAGCACCGTGACCCCGGCATCGTCGACGAAATACAGGAAGTCGAGGCCCATGCTCAGGCGCTGACCCTCGAGGAAATCGCTCAGGCTGCTCTGATCGGAGCTAAGCCTCTGGAACACCGCCGATTGGCCCAGGGCCGAAATATCGGCACCGCGCCGCTCCATCAGACCTGCAAGGTGCTGGTGCGCCACCGTCAGTTCGCCCGCGACCTTGGCGATCAGCACCTCGTCAAACCGGTTGCTCCAGTTCTTGACCGACGTAACCAACAGCAGCGGCAGCAGGATCAGGACCGGAAGCAGCGCGATTGCCAACAGGCGGGCGCGCACCGTATGGCGCAGCGCCACCGGGCGGCTGGCGGTGTCAGACATTCCACATCGCGCACTTGCGATCGATGGTCTTGCGCGACACGCCCAGCCGGCGCGCCGCCTCGGCGCGGTTGCCGCCGCAGGCCTCGAGCACGGTCAGGATATGGCGGCGTTCGACCGCATGCAGCGACTCGACGGGTTCTGCCCCGGCCTCGTCGGCGGTGCCGGCGAATTCCGGCGGAAACTCTCCCAGGATCAGCGACCGCTCGATCAGGTTGCGCAGCTCGCGCACGTTTCCGGGCCAGTCATAGCGCGCGAGATTGAGCAGCACCTGTTCCGACATCGGCAAAGGCGTGACGCCCAGCTGGCGCGACAGCTTGCCCATGAACAGTTCGGCCAGTTCCGGGATGTCGCCCACCCGGTCGCGCAGCAGCGGCATGTGCACGGTGATCACGTTGATCCGGTGATAGAGGTCGGCGCGGAAGCGTTCCTCTTTCATCGCTTTCTCCAGATCGACATTGCTGGCGAAGACAAAGCGCAGGTTCAGCGGCACCTCGCGCTCGGCCCCGCCCAGACGGACGCGGCCGTCCTCGATCACCCGCAGAAGCGAGGCCTGCAGCGGCAGCGGCAGTTCCGCCACCTCATCCAGGAACAGCGTGCCGCCCGAAGCCTGCACCAGCAGCCCGTCCCCCGAGGGGTGGTCCAGCTCTCCGAACAGGTCCGCGGCGATCCGTTCGGGCGAGGCCGCGGCGCAGTTGATGGGAACAAAGGGCTTGTCGGCCCGGTCGGACATGGCGTGGAGCGTGCGCGCGGCAATCTCCTTGCCGGTGCCGCTGGCGCCGGTGAACAGCACCGGCGTCGGCATCGGCGCGGCCTTTTCCAGGGTCTGACGCACCGCTTCGATTCCCGGCGATTTGCCGATCAGGCGGCCGCGGGCGGCCAGGTTGTCGGCCTGCAATTCGTATTTCAGCAGGAAATTCTCGCGCCGCAGATAGCGCTGGTCCATGCAGCGATTGACGACGTTCAGGATCTGGTTGGAGCGGAACGGCTTGAGCACGAAATCCGACGCCCCGACACGCAGCGCCTGAATGGCGGTGTCGAGATCGGCGTAGGCCGTCATCAGGATCGCCTCGGCAAAGAACCCGACGCGGCGCTGCTCTTTCAGCCAGTCGAGACCCGACTGGCCCGGCATCACATTGTCCAGCAGCACCAGGTCGAAATGCTGCTTGTCCAGCAGTTGCGAGGCCTCTTCGGCACTGGCCGCCGCCTCGATCCGCTTGCAGCGCGGCTGTAACGTGCGCACGAGATAGTTTCGCATCCCCGGCTCGTCATCGACCACGAGGATTGAGATATGTCGGATGGCGCGGTCAATCTGAGACTGATCCGGCCCCGACCGGCCGCCGGGCGGTGTCTGCGCCGCTACATTCATGTCGTGAGTTTGGCCTTTTCCTGCCTGTCAGGTCAATCCAGCCGGACCGCGGGCCCCGAGGTCATGTCCTGGGCGGAGAACCCCGCCCGGTGAAGCCCGTAGTCGGCCGCCACCGCCAGAACCGCGATGACCAGGAACGCCAGATACATGCTCTTCATCGTCGTTATCCCCTGACTGGCGGCGTCATTCGGCCGGGTGGCCGGTTGAATCATGGGCGGGTTTTCCGGTCACGTCCTCATACCACAGCCCATGATGTTCCTTTGCCCATTGCTCGTCCACCTGGCCGCTGCCCATGGCGTCGAACGCGCCCTCCATGCCCACGCTGCCCAGATAGATATGGGCCAGGATGATGGCGATGAAGGCAAAGGCCACGATGGCGTGCCAAAGCTGGGCCAGTTGCATTTCCTGATGCGGCAACAGCGTCGTCGGCAACGCGTCCAGACCGACCATCTGCGGCAGGCCGAGCCCGTTCAGAATATCGAAGGTCGAGGCGAAAAGCGGCATCTGGAACGGGAACAACAGCGACAGCCCCGACACCGAGATCGAAATCCCCAGCACCAGCACGGCCCAGAAGATGATCTTCTGGCCGGCATTGAATTTCTTGGCCGGCGGATGGACGTTCTTCGAGAACAGCCCGCCGGCAAGCGCCAGCCATTTCAGGTCATGGCGATTGGGAATGTTATGCGCCACCCAGAACACGGTGACCAGCACCAGCCCCAGCATGAACGCCCAGGACACGTTGTTGTGCACCCACTTCCCGGCGATGGCGAGCGGCGAATAAGCCTCCTTGCCGAGCAGCGGAATGATCGCCATGCGCCCGAACAAAAGGGTCAGCCCGGTGATGCCCAACAGCACGAAAGACCCGGCCAGAAGCCAATGCGCGAACCGCTCGATCGCGGAAAAGCGCAGGATCGTCTTGCCGGTCTTTTCACCGTCGATCCGGATCCGGCCGCGCAGCAGAAAAAACAGCAGCAGCACGCCCAGCATCCCCAGAAGCAGGTAACCGCCATAGGTGGCCAGCGGCCCCTCGCGGAACGCCAGCCAGGTCATGCCGCTGTCCTGGATGATCACCTCGGCGGCAGGCCCGTGCGACGAGACCGTCACATCGGCGGACCCGTAGCGCATCGCGCGCCACAGCTCGGGGTCGGACACGCCGCCCAGCGTGCCGAGCTGCCCGGTCATCGGCGCCGCCTTGTCCGGATCGCCGGTCGCCTCGCGGCGGAAGGTGTAATCCACGCCCTCGCCGCGCTGACGCGCCAGGATATCCTCGAGCGTCTGCGCCCCGCCGGTCGCCGCGCGCGGGTCGCTCGGCGCAGCCTCCTGCGCAGTGGCCGCGGCGCCCTGCATCAGCACGAGCGTCAACGCCATGATGAAAGCCAACAGTTTCTGGGTGATGATCGCCATAACCGATTTTCCCGTGCAGTCAGAGCATTGGCCCGCGGCGCCGAACGCCGCGGGCACTGGTCAAGAACCCGCGCAGCCGCCGGTGTGACGGCCGCACGGACGAAGAGCGGTCTCAGTTCGCCTTCTGCTCGTAGGCGGTACCCCAGCCCCAGGCCCCGGACCCGAAGCCACGGGCCACGACCCGCTCGCGATAGATCGCCGACACCACGTCGCCGTCACCGGCCAGCAGCGCCTTGGTCGAGCACATCTCGGCGCAGATCGGCAATTTGCCCTCTGCGATCCGGTTGCGGCCGTACTTGGCGAATTCCGCGGTGGAATGGTCCTCTTCCGGGCCGCCGGCGCAGAAGGTGCATTTGTCCATCTTGCCGCGCGATCCGAAGTTGCCCGCCTGCGGGTACTGCGGCGCGCCGAAGGGGCAGGCATAGAAGCAGTAGCCGCAGCCGATGCACAGGTCCTTGGAGTGCAGGACGATACCGTCCTCGGTCTGGTAGAAGCAATCCACCGGGCAGACGGCCATGCAGGGCGCGTCCGAACAGTGCATGCAGGCGACCGAGATCGACCGCTCGCCGGGGGTGCCGTCACCGATGGTGACGACCCGACGGCGGTTGATGCCCCACGGAACCTCGTGCTCGTTCTTACAGGCGGTGACGCAGGCGTTGCACTCGATGCAGCGCTCGGCGTCGCAGAGAAATTTCGCTCGTGCCATATCCTTGTCTCCTTAGGCTGCGCTGATCTTGCAAAGCGTTGCTTTGGTTTCCTGCATCTGGGTCACCGAGTCATACCCGTAGGTCTGCGCGGTGTTGGACGATTCACCCAGAACATAGGGGTCGGCACCCTCGGGGTATTTGTCCCTCAGATCCTTGCCCTGGAAATGGCCGCCGAAGTGGAACGGCATGAAGGCAACGCCCGGCCCCACCCGTTCGGTGACCATCGCCATCACCTTGACCTTGCCGCCTTCCGGACCTTCGACCCAGACCTGCGCCCCGTCGCGCACGCCCAGATTGTTGGCATCGCGCGGGTTGATCTCGACGAACATGTCCTGCTGCAGCTCGGCCAGCCAGGGGTTCGACCGGGTTTCCTCGCCGCCGCCCTCGTATTCCACCAGACGCCCCGAGGTCAGGATGATCGGGTAAGTCTCGCTGAAGTCCTGCTTCTGGATCGAGGCGTAAAGCGTCGGCAGGCGATAGAACTTCCGGTCCTCGTAGGTCGGGTAGTCCTCCACCAGGTCGCGGCGGTTGGTATAGAGCGGCTCGCGGTGCACCGGCACCGGATCCGGGAAGGTCCACACCACCGCACGGGCCTTGGCATTGCCGAAGGGCGCGCATTCGTGCTTGATCGCCACCCGCTGGATGCCGCCCGACAGGTCGGTCTTCCAGTTGGTCTTGGGCCCGGCCACCGCATCGATGGCGGCACGCTCCTCGTCGGTCAGGTCGCCATCCCAGCCCAGGTCCATCAGCATCTGCATGGTGAACTCGGGATAACCGTCCTGGATCTCCGACCCCTGGCTGTAAACGCCTTCGGCCAGCAGGTTGTCGCCGTCGCGCTCCACCCCGAAACGGGCGCGGAAGGTCAGGCCGCCCTTCGAGACCGGCTTGGACATGTCGTACAGGTTCGGCGTGCCCGGGTGCTTCATCTCGGCGGTGCCCCAGCACGGCCACGGCAGACCGTAGTAGTCGCCATCGGCCGGGCCGCCCACCGCCTGCAGCGTGGTCTTGTCGAAGGTGTGCTGGTTGGCCATGTGCAGCTTCAGCCGCTCCGGCGACTGGCCGGTATAGCCGATCGTCCACATGCCGGTATTGATCTCGCGCAGCACGCTTTCGACATTCGGGGTCTCGGCGTCTTCCATCTCGATGTTGCGGAAGAAGCGGTCGGCGAAACCGAACTTGTTGGCGAACTTGGCGATGATGACGTGATCCGGCAGCGCTTCGAACAGCGGGTCGACCACCTGATCGCGCCACTGGAACGACCGGTTCGAGGCCGTGACCGAGCCGCGGGTCTCGAACTGGGTCGCCGCCGGCAGCAGGTAGACGCCGTCGGTGCGGTCATGCAGCACGGCCGACACCGTCGGATAGGGGTCGACGACCACCAGCATGTCCAGCTTTTCCATCGCCGTCTTCATTTCCGGCCCGCGGGTCTGCGAGTTCGGCGCGTGGCCCCACAGGACCATGGCGCGGACGTTGTCGGGCTGGTCGATGTTTTCCTTGTCTTCCAGCACGCCGTCGATCCAGCGCGACACCGGGATACCGGTGCGGTTCATCAGGTTGACGTCTTTGCCCTCGGCGTCCTTCTCGGTGTGGAACTGGCCCTTCAACCAATCCATGTCCTCGCCCCAGACGCGGCCCCAGTGGGCCCAGGCGCCGCCCGACAGGCCGTAGTAGCCCGGCAGGGTGTGGCTCAGCACGCCCAGGTCGGTCGCGCCCTGCACGTTGTCGTGGCCGCGGAAGATGTTGGTGCCGCCGCCCGAGGTGCCCATGTTGCCCAGCGCCAGTTGCAGGATGCAGTAGGCGCGGGTGTTGTTGTTGCCGTTGGTGTGCTGGGTGCCGCCCATGCACCAGATCACGGTGCCGGGGCGGTTATTGGCCAGGGTGCGCGCCACGCGCTCCAGCTGGCTGCCCGGCACGCCGGTGACGCGCTCGGTCTCTTCCGGCGTCCACTTGTTCACCTCGTCGCGGATCTGGTCCATGCCCCAGACACGGGTGCGGATGAACTCCTTGTCCTCCCAGCCGTTCTCGAAGATGTGCCACAGGATGCCCCAGACCAGCGCCACGTCGGTGCCGGGACGGAAGCGCACGTATTCGTCGGCATGGGCCGCGGTGCGGGTGAACCGCGGGTCGCAGACGATCAGCGGCGCGTTGTTCTCTTCCTTGGCCTTCAGCAGGTGCAGCAGCGAGACCGGGTGTGCCTCGGCCGGGTTGCCGCCGATCACGAAGATTGCCTGCGATTTGTGGATGTCATTGTAGCTGTTGGTCATGGCGCCGTAGCCCCATGTGTTCGCCACGCCCGCCACCGTGGTCGAGTGGCAGATCCGCGCCTGGTGGTCGACGTTGTTGGTGCCCCAGTAGGCGGCGAACTTGCGGAACAGATAGGCCTGTTCGTTGCTGTGCTTGGCCGAGCCCAGCCAATAGACGCTGTCCGGGCCGCTTTCCTCGCGGATCGACAGCATCTTGTCGCCGATCTCGTTGATCGCCTGATCCCAGCTGATCCGCTTCCACTCGCCCCCCTCTTTCTTCATCGGGTACTTCAGGCGGCGTTCGCCATGCGCGTGTTCGCGCACCGAGGCCCCCTTGGCGCAGTGGCTGCCCAGGTTAAACGGGCTGTCATAGCCGGGCTCCTGGCCGACCCAGACGCCGTTGTCCACCTCGGCCACGACGGTACAGCCCACCGAGCAGTGGGTGCAGACCGATTTCACCGTATCGACGGCGCGGTTGGCGGCGTCCTGCGCCTCGGCGCGGGTCACGGTCCCGCCGGTCACGCCCAGCGCGGTCAGACCGCCGATCGCCAGGCCCGATCCGCGCAGAAAAGCGCGGCGGTCAACGGATTTTTCGGCAACGGTGGCCAGCAGCGGCGTCCGATGCGCACTGCGCGCAACCCCGCTAGTCTTTTTCCTGAGCATCATTCTCTCCCTTGCTTGCACGGTGCCGGGCACCGCAGCGCTTGCTTGGTCGCGCCCCCGGTCCTGGGGGAGCGGCTGGCCTCAGAACCGGGCCGTGTCGTAATAGGCGCGGGTATGCGCGGTGTCTTTCAGGCCGCTTTTACCGGCCTCGATTTCGGTTGCGGCCGCCGCTTCGGTGCCGCTGACCGCCACGGCCGCGACAGCCGCCGGCGCAGAGGTGGCCGCGAGCTTGAGAAAATCGCGGCGGTTCTTTTTTTCACTGTTGGATGTCTCAGCCATCTTGATCTTCCTTCCTCATTGTCCGGCAGGCCCTCCCTGCCCGCATGCCCCCGGCCCCCGCAGGGCCCGAAGGCGTCTCTCTCAGTCTCCGGCCATCCGAAAGGCCTCGCGTTCGATCTCCATGAAGAGCCGGCCGATGGTGCCCACCGGCGCATAGAAGACCGAAGTCTTGGCCCCCTCGAGATCGGAAAAGAAATGCCCCGCCCAGGGGCTGATGTGGCGATTGAAGAACTCGCGCTGCTGCGCAAGCGTCGCCGGCGCGCCGAAGCGGCCCTCGATCAGCCCCGCCATCATCTCCATCAGGCTGGCGATATTGTCCTCGGGCTCATAGACATTCGGCGCCCGCTTGATCGCGCGCGCCGCCATGTCGTTGCGCAGTGCCGCCAGCGGTTTCTCGTTCAGGAACCCGGTCATGTAAAAGCTGGCATAGGGCACCAGCTCGCCCCGGCCGAGCCCGATGAAAAGATCCGTGAACTCGCGCTCGGCACCCTGCACGGTGGTCTTGCCGGCCAGGGTGGCCAGCGTGACGATCGCCTGCCCCAGCGGCGACCCGTCGCCGGTCAGCCGCGCCGCCTGCTCCAGCAGCCCGCGCGACGGCGGCCCCGCCAGCAGCGCGGCGAGGAAATCGTAGAGATCCGCGCGCAGCTTGTCCTCCTGGGGGATCATCGGTTCGGTCTGAGCGGCCTGGGTCATCTGGGTCAGTCTCCTTGCTCGGGTCCGAAGGCGAACCGCATGTGGCGGCGGGGCAAAGGCGCCGGTTCTTCGCCCATCTCCTCGACCGGCATCTCCTGTTCGGCGGTTTCGCGCAGGCGCGGTGCCGCCGCCACGACCGGATCGGCCTCGGCCACCGCTACAGGCGCCGCATCGGCCTCGGCGATCCCCTCCACGTCGTCGCCGGCGGGATCCCCGGCCTCCTCCGTGTCCGCCACCAGCCGGCGCACATGCTCATACATGCCGCGCCCCACTTCGTAGGCGGTGCGCATATCGGGCAGGACGGTCGCCGCGTCGGTGAAATCGTCGTTGTAATCCAGCAGCCCGTCGAGGTTGGCCAGAACCGGGTTCGAGGTCCAAAGCCGGCGCAGCGCGCGACGGCGCAGACGTTCGGGCACCTGTTTTTGCATGAAGGCGGCAAAATCATCGCCAGGCTTCAGCGTATCGGGGTCCGGCAGGCCCAGATCCTCCAACAGCTCCGCGTCGGTCTTCTCGACCTCCGCGCGGGCGCGCTCGGCCTCGGCGCGGGCGTCCTCCGCGGCATGCAGCGCGGCGGCTTCGGCCTCGGCCTCGGCCTGGACCGCGGCCCGGCGGCGCGACCAGAAATCGCCGGTTTCGCGTGCCATCGCCATCACGCATCCCCCCGCGAGATCCCGCGCGGCGCGCGGTAGACATCACTCATCTGGCGGATCCGCGGATCGCCCTTGCCGTCCTCGACAAGGTCGACCCGCTTGCGGTCGCGCTTGCGCTTGACGAAACGTTCCTCGACGTGATGCTCGGCCACGAAGTCGCGCACCCAGCCGATCAGGCCCAGCGGCATCGGCACCAGCTCCACCAGGCCCTCGCCGCTCTCGGCATAACCCTGTCCCTCATAGGCCGAAACCGTTACCAGCTCCGGCCGCCAGGGCATCTGCGCCTCGGGGTCGGTCTCATCCCCCAGCACGACATAAAGCCCCGGCGTCTTGGCCGAGAGGGCCACCCGGTAGGCTTCGGTATCCGAGGAGTAGAGAGACAACGACAGGGTCGCGGCATGATATTCCACTGCGTCGCCCTCGCGGCGCAGCTCGCGCCAATCGGCGGCGCCGGCGCCCGGCAGGACGGCGACGACCTTCCACGACCATTTCTGCCACCGGGTCACACCCGGTGTTTTCCGGACAACGATGCCCAGAGGCAATGACTCGCAGATAACCGTCATTTCGTCCTGGTGACCTCCCCCGTGGATTCGCGCCGCTTGCCGGCACGTCGTTAATCATGACCCTGACGTCAGCCGGGCCCGCTCGCCAACAGGATTTTTTCCGAATCGCCGCATTTTTCACCGAACCGTCAAATCACTGGACATTTTGTCCACTTTGGCGATTGCCGCAGATTGCCGCATGGACGAATTGTCCAGACCCCCGAAATCCCGGCGTTTTGGTCAGGTATTTTTCCCGGGAAAATCGGCGAATCACCCCATTTCCGCTTTACGGCCCATCCCGTTTCGTGCCTAGCATCGCGCCGCATCAGCGCAGCACCACGATAGCCAAGTCACCGCGCCGGGGGGAGGAGCACATGACTAAGCAACTGATTTTGTGTGATTGTTTGGGAACTCAGGCACTCGATCGCGAGGCTTTGGGCCAGACAACAGGGCTTCCCTGCTCCCGTATTCATACCGCGTTGTGCACCCGCGAAATCGAAAGCGCCGCCAAGGCGATCTCCGAAGGCGAGGTGCTGATTGCCTGCGGACAGGAGGCCCAGCGGTTCGAAGAACTGGCCGCCGAACTGGGGTGCGAGGCCCCATTATGCGTTGACATCCGCGACCGCGCCGGTTGGGGCGAGGGCGGCGAATCGACGCCCAAAATGTCCGCCCTGCTTGCCGAGGCCCGGCTTGCCCCGTCCCCGGCCAAGACGGTCGACGTGACCTCCGAGGGCATGTGCCTGGTGATCGGCCGCGCCGCCGCCGCGCTGCCCGCGGCCGAGCGTCTGGCCGACGCACTGGCGGTGACCGTGCTGCTGCTGGATGGCGCCGACGACCTGCCGCTGTCGCGCCGCTACGAGGTGATTACCGGCGATCTGACGCGCGCGCAGGGCAGTTTCGGCAACTTCACCCTGCGGCTGGACCGGCTGCAAATGCTGGAGCCCGGCGGGCGCGGCGGATTTACCCTGACCGCGCCGCGCGACGGGGCCGAAACCCGCTGCGATCTGATCCTCGACCTCTCGGGCGGCACCCCGCTGTTCCCGGCCCCGCACAAGCGCGACGGCTATCTGCGCGCCGATCCGGGCAGCGCCACCGCCGTTTCAAACGCGGTGTTCGAGGCCGCCCAGCTTGTCGGCACCTTCGAGAAGACCCTGTATCTGTCGCTGGAAGAGCACCTTTGCGCCCATTCCCGCGCGGGCCAGGTGGGCTGCACCCGCTGCCTCGACATCTGCCCCACCGGCGCGATCTCGCCCGATGGCGACCATGTGACGGTCGACCCGATGATCTGCGCCGGCTGCGGCGCCTGTTCCTCGCTCTGCCCCTCGGGCGCGATCAAGTATGACGCGCCGCCCGCATCGCATCTGGTCACCCGCATCCGCACCCTGGCCGAGGCCTACCGCGCCGCCGGCGGCGAGGCCCCGCGCCTTCTGGTCCACGACGAGGACCACGGCGCCGAGATGATCGCCCTGTCGGCCCGCTTCGGCCGCGGCCTGCCGGCCGACGTGATCCCGCTGGCGGTGCCCGCGCTGGCCGGTTTCGGCCATGCCGAGATGCTGGCCGCGCTGGCCTCGGGCTTTGCCGGGGTCACCGTCCTACCCAGCCCCCGCACCGAACGCGACCCGATCACCCGCGAGATCGCCCTGGCCGCGGCCATGGGGGGCGCGGACCGCCTGGCGCTGCTCGACGTCGACACGCCCGACGCGATGAGCGACGCGCTCCATGCCGAACCCGCCCGGGCCACCGATGTCTCGCCCGTGTTGCTGATGGGCGACCGCCGGCAGGTGGCGCGGCTGGCCGCCAAGGCCCTGATACCGGGGCAGGACAGCCCGGTTTCCCTGCCCGAGGGCGCCCCCTATGGCGCGGTGCTGGTGGACACTGACAAATGCACGCTGTGCCTGTCCTGTGTCTCGCTCTGTCCCTCGGGCGCGCTGATCGACAACCCGGACATGCCGCAGTTGCGCTTCCAGGAGGACGCCTGCCTGCAATGCGGCGTCTGCGCCAGCGCCTGCCCGGAGACCGCCATAGCGCTGGAGCCGCGCTTCGATCCCTCCGACGCGGCGATGTCGCAGAAGGTCCTGAACGAGGAAGAGCCGTTCTGCTGCATCGAATGCGGCGCCGCCTTCGGGGTGAAATCGACGGTCGAGAAGATCCTCGGCCAACTGGCCGGGAAACACGCGATGTTCACCGACAGCGGCGCCGGGCGGCTGATCCAGATGTGCGACGATTGCCGCATCAGGGCGCAGTACCACAGCAAGGACAATCCGATGTCCTCCCGCGAACGCCCCCGCGTGCGCACCACCGAGGATTATTTCGGCCAGCGCCGCGATCACTGATGTTCGATTTCCGCCCCCAGATCGGCCGGCGCGACCGACGCGGCATAGGCCAGCAGCGCCTCGGCCTCGTCCAGCGTCAGCTCGACCGGAATGATCGCCGGCGGGCGGGCCGGGTCGAAGGGCGGGCTGATGCCCTCGACCCGCAGGAAGGCGGGATGCGGATTCCGTACAAAAAACGCCTCGAAACGTACACTCCAGTCCGGCAGAGCGCGCAACGCCGGAAACGACGGAGTGGACCCGATGCCGCTGCTGTCGTCGCGGTCGTGGGTGCGGTGACAGCGCGCACAGTGCTTTTCCGCCACCGCGCGGCCCAGCGCCACGTTGCCCGCGATGACCGGGGCGGCAATGTCCTCTTCTGCCGGGGCCGGACCGAAGGGCGTGCCCTGCGGCGGCTGGTAGGCCGCGACGGTGCGCTGCCCCACGTCGGAACGCAGCCAATCGGAGAACCGCCGCGCGGCATCGTTCTCGCCGGCCAGCCGCAGGGCATAGACCTTGCCATCCCGTGCCATGACCGGCGCACCGCCCGCGTCGCCGGTGCCCAGCACCGCGTCGGCCGCCCCGCTCACCAGTTCGGCGCGGCGGTTGGTCTTGAGGGCGAAACGGGGCAACAGGTAATCCATCAGCCCGCTCTCGGCCACCTCGGGCGGCACCGACAGGCGGAACTGCCGCGCCTCCTCGGCGCGGGCGGCGAACGCGGCCAGAAACAGGAAAATCAGCCCGGAGAGTTTTGCCGTCATGCCTCGCATTGTGCCATGCTAGGGGCGGCGGCGCCGGGCGGTCAATCATCAACGGAAATCACAGGAGTCTCTCATGGATGACGAATTCAACATGTCGATGCGCAAGTTCCTCAAGCAGGTCGGCGTGACCTCGCAGCAGGCCATCGAAGAGGCGATGCGCAAGGCGGGCGCCGAAGCCGCCGGCAAGGGGCACAAGATCCGCATGGTCCTGACCATCGAGGGGCTGGATATGGAGCACGTGGTCGAAGGCGAGATCAAGGGCCCCGCAGAATGAGCGCAACCCGCGAAGCCGTTCTGGCCGCCCTGCGCGAGGTGGCCGACCCCGTCGGCGGCAAGGACATCGTCACCGCCGGCATGGTGCGCGCGCTGAACGTCGAGGGGGGCGCGGTGCGCTTCGTCCTCGAAATCGACCCGGCCCGCGCCGCCAAGATGGACCCCGCCCGCGCCGAGGCCGAAGCCAGGGTGAAGGCTTTGCCGGGGGTGGAGACCGTCTCGATCGTGATGACCGCCCATGCAGCGGCCCCCAAGCCGCCGGATCTGAAGATCGGCGGACACCCCAAGCCCTCGGGGCCGGAAAAGGTGCCGGGCGTCGACCGGATCATCGCCATCGCCTCGGGCAAGGGCGGCGTGGGCAAATCCACCGTGTCGTCCAACTTGGCCTGTGCGCTGGCCGCCGAGGGGCGCAAGGTCGGGCTGCTGGACGCGGATGTCTACGGCCCGTCGCAGCCGCGGATGCTGGGCGTCTCGGGGCGGCCGGCCTCGCCCGACGGCAAGACCATCCTGCCGCTGCGCAACCATGGCGTCACGCTGATGTCGCTGGGCCTGATGACGCAGGAGGACGAGGCGGTGGTCTGGCGCGGGCCGATGTTGATGGGCGCGCTGCAGCAGATGCTGTTCCAGGTGCAATGGGGCAAGCTCGACGTGCTGATCGTCGATTTGCCGCCGGGCACCGGCGACGTGCAGATGACGCTGGCGCAGAAGACGCATCTGGATGGCGCCATCGTGGTCTCCACCCCGCAGGACGTGGCACTTCTGGATGCCCGCAAGGGGATCGACATGTTCCAGAAGCTCAAGACGCCAATCTACGGGCTGATCGAGAACATGAGCGTGCATGTCTGTTCCAACTGCGGCCATGCCGAGCATATCTTCGGCCATGGCGGCGTGGCGGCCGAGGCCGAGAAGCTGGGCGTGCCGCTTCTGGCCGAGCTGCCGCTGGACATCGACATCCGCACCGCCGCAGACGGCGGCGCGCCGATCGTGGTGTCGCGGCCTGACGCGCCGCCGGCGCAGGCCTTCCGCGAGCTGGCGCGCAAACTGATCGCCGAGGGGAAGGCATGACCATCCTGACGCCTCAGTTTCCGCCCTTGATGAAGGGGTTGGCAGCGGGGCCGGCCAACCCGTTTACCATCGCCTGCACCGAGGCGGCGCGCGGCACCGATGCCGGGCTGCTGCCCTGGTCGCTGACCGAGGACCGGCTGCGCGCGGCGCTGGTGCTGGCGCCGGAGGAGCCGCTGCACAGCGCCATGGCCGCCTTCTGCGCCTGCGGCGTGGGGATGCAGAACGCCATCGGCGTGCTGGCCCCGCCGGAGACCGCGGTTCACCTGGAATGGACCGGCGGCATCCGCATGAACGGGGGACATTGCGGTGGGCTTCACGTCGCCGCCGGCACCCGCGATCCGGCGGCCACGCCGGACTGGATCGTGGTTGGGCTGGAACTGACCCTGACGCTGCCCGATGCCGGACAGCTTGAGCCGGGCCAGACACCGGAATGGACCGCGCTGGCGCAGGAAGGCTGCGGCGACATCGACCCGCTGGCCCTTCTGGAAAGCTGGGCCCGCCATAGCCTGGTCTGGTTGCATGAACTGGACAGTTCCACCGGCCGCGCCAGCCTGTACCGCGAATGGAAGGGGCTGGTCTGGAAGCTGGGCGAACAGATCATCGTGCCCCTGCCCGACGAACGCCCCCAGGGCACCTTTCTGGGCGTGGACGAGGATTTCGGCATGGTGCTGAAACCCGAAAGCGGCGAGACCCGCCTGATCCCGCTGACCACCCTTCTGGAAGAGGTTTGAGCATGCTCCTGGCCCGTGCCATCCATTTCGACGAAAGCGACCGCAACGTGTTCCATTCCCCCGCCCGCACCGGGGAATGGGCGATCAGCGGCGGCTTCGAGTTTTCCAACTGGTCCGAGGCCGACCTGCAGGGCAAGGCGCGGCAGGCCTTCGCCAACGGCTGGCTGGGGATCGAGACCTTCGGCCGGGTGACCTTTGTCGCCGTGACCCGGATCGAGCAGGCGGAATTCGACGCGCTGGCCGGGCAACTGGCGCAGCATTTCGTCGAGGTCTACGGCGCCCCCTCGGTCGAGGCCGCCCTTCCGGTGGCCGTCGAGGAGCTGACCCACATGGCCGATCTCTGCGCCGAGCATGCGCCCAACACGGTGCTGACCGTCAAGCGCGAGCTGACCGAAGCCGGCGTGCGCGAGGAATACCGCTTCATCGAGGCGTCCGAGGCCGGGCTGGAGCAATTCGCGATCCACGGCTCTCTGGACGACTGAGCGCCGCGCATTGAAAAGGCGCCCGTCCGGGATCCGGGCGGGCGCCTATTGTTGAGCTGAAACGGTCGCGGGTTATTCTGCCTTGGCGTTGAAGGTAAAGAGCTTCTCGCCGTTCAGGGTGTAGCCGTCGATCAGCTCTTTGGCGCGGTCGCTGACCAGCCAGGCCTCGAGCGTATTGGCCAGATCGTTGCGCGCATGGGGGTGCTTCTCGGGGTTCACCGGCATGTAGGCATATTGGTTGAACAGGATCGGGTCGCCCTCATAGACCAGCTTGAGGTCACCCTTGTTGGCGAATTTCAGCCAGCTGGCGCGGTCCGACATGATATAGGCGTTCATGCCCGCCGCGGTATTGAGCGCCGCGCCCATACCCTGGCCCACAGCGCGGTACCAGTCGCCCTCGGGCGCGATGCCGGCCGATTTCCACAGCCGCAGCTCCATCTTGTGCGTGCCGCTGTTGTCGCCGCGGCTGACGAAGGGGACCTTGGCCGCCGCGATCGCCGCCAGCGCGTCGGTGGCCTTGTCCGCGCCACCCGCGCCTGCCGGGTCGTCCGAGGGGCCGACGATGATGAAATCATTATACATGATCTCGCGCCGGTGGGTGCCGTTGCCCTCGGCCAGCCAGGCCAGCTCGGCCGGTTTGGCGTGCACCAGAACGGCGTCCACGTCGCCCTGTGCGCCCAGCTTCAGCGCCTGGCCGGTGCCCACGATCAGAAGCTGCACGTTGATGCCGGTGTCCTTCTTGATCTCGGGCAGCAGCACGTCGGCAAGGCCGGAGTTGGCGAAAGAGGTCGTCACCGACATCTTCATGTCCTCGGCATGCGCCGCGACGGCGAGGACCGCCGAGAAGGCCGCGGCAAGAATGGTCTTGAACGTCATATCACAATGTCTCCCTGTAGATACGCATTGGCTTGCTTGCTTTGCGGCGCGTCGAAGAAGGCCGCGCTCGGGGCCTGTTCGACAAGTTTCCCGTCATGCAGAAACACCACATCGTCGGCCAGGCGCCGGGCCTGGCCGATGTCGTGGGTCGACATCACGATCCGCGTGCCGCCGGCGCGGATATTGGCGAGGATCTCTTCGATTTCGCGGGTCGAGCGGCCGTCGAGGTTGGCCGAAGGTTCATCCAGGAACAACAGCGCCGGATCCATGATCAGGGCGCGGGCCAGGGCCATCTTCTGCTTTTCCCCGCCCGAGAGGAAGTTGGCGTCCTTCCTGAGGTTGCCGCGCAGGCCGACCTGTTCGGCGCAGAGGGCCGCACGCGCGCGCGCCTCGCCGCGCCGGACGCCCCGGAGCCGCAGCGGGTAGGCGATGCAATCGAGCACCGAGCGGCGCATCAGGATCGGCGTCTGGAACACGAAAGCCTGGCGTTCGCGCAGGGCGCGGGCCTGGTCCGCCCAGTGGATTTGCCCGGCCGACACACGCTCCAGCCCGTGCAGCGCGCGCAGCAGCGTGGTCTTGCCGGCGCCGTTCGGCCCCATCGCCATGGTGATGCCGGTCCCCCCCATGGTCAGCGAAATCGGCCCGACGATGACCCGTCCGCCGCGGCGCAGCTCGACCTTGTCCAGAACGATCATCCCGCTCACCATCTCGACCCCCTTTCGGTGCGCGACAGGATGTGCAGCGTCAGGTTCACCGCGATGGCCAGCCCGATCAGCACGAAGCCCAGCGCCAATGCCATGTCGAACTGCCCCTTGCCGGTCTCCAGCGCGATGGCGGTGGTCAGCACGCGGGTGGCGTGATCGATATTGCCGCCGACGATCATGATCGCGCCGACCTCGCCGATGCCGCGGCCGAAGCCCGCCAGCGAGGCGGTCATCAGCGCCCGGCGCCCGTCCCAGAGCAGCGTCGCGATGCGCTGCCCGCGGCGGGCCTCGAGCGAGATCAGCAGATCGTGGTAATCGGCCCAAAGCTCGCGGATCGCCTGATGCGCGATCGAGGCGATGATCGGGGTGATGATGATCACCTGCGCGATCACCATCGCCGTGGGTGTGAACAGCAGCCCCAGAACCCCCAGCGGCCCCGCGCGCGAGAACAGCACGTAAACGATCAGACCCACCACCACCGGCGGCAGCCCCATCAGCGCGTTGAGAAGCGCGATGACCATGCGGCGCGCCGGAAACCGATTGATTGCCAGCCATGCCCCCAGCGGCAGCCCGATGGCCGACCCGATTGCCGCCGCGCTCAGGCTGACCTGCATCGACAGCAGGGTGATCTCCACGAGGTCGGCATCCAGCGTCACCACCAGCTTGGCCGCGCGCGCCAATCCCTGAAGGATATCATTCATTACAAAGTGTTCCGTCTTTCCCCTGGTGGAGATTACATAGGGGGCAGGTCATCGAAACGGACAAATTGAGGGTTCGGTGCGATCGGCCCGGACTTTTTGTCCACCCGCACCCGGTTCAGCCCGCGGCCCGGACCCGTTGCGCCATGCACCAGTCGAACACCGCCTGCGCCTCGCCGGGCAGCGCCTCGGCCAGATCTTCGGCAAAGGCGAGGAATTGCGCCACATTGCCGCGATTCACCGCCGTCAGAACCGGGATGCCCGCGGCCAGCGCCTCGCCGATCAGGGGGCGAAAGCCGCGACCGTCGAGTTCCTGCTTGCCGTATTTGTTGACGATCAGCAACTCCGGCCCCTCGGCCAGCGCCCCGGCGACCAGACCCACCGCGCGTTCCAGCCCGTCCGGGTCCAGCCGGCAGCCTTGCGACAACTGGCCCAGGTTCTGGCTGATGCGCACCACCTTGCCGCGCGACAGGATATGCAGGTCCATCTCGCACTTGCGGTCCGGATCGGTGTCGATGTTGACCTGAACCGCCCCCGCCAGATGCACCCCCTCGGCCCGCAGCCGGTCGGCCACCTCGCGGATCACCAGATCCGCGGCCCCCTGCCCGTCGGCCACCACATAGCCCAGCATCGCTGTCCCCTTGCAACTCGTCCACCCGGCATACAAGATGCCCGCCGAGCAGGAAAGAGACCCCGTCCGAAAAGGAGCCGCCGCGTGACGCTGCCCGACCTTCCCCTATTGCCCGATCCCTCGAACCCGAGGCTGACGCGGCGGATCAGCGGCACCGATCAGACCGGCGCGGCGACCGAAATCTCGGTGGTGGAGGAACGCCCGCTGACCATCTATCTGAACCGGCAGGAGATCGTCACCGCGATGACGATCGGCGATCATCCGGAGTACCTGGCGCTGGGATTTCTGCGCAATCAGGGGATGTTGCGCCCCGATGACGAGGTGACAGCCGTCGATTACGACGACGAGATCGAAACCGTCGTCGTGCGCACCACGCGGCAGACCTCTTACGAGGAGAAGGTGCAGAAGAAGACCCGCACCAGCGGCTGCGCGGTGGGCACCGTCTTCGGCGACATGATGGAGGGGCTGGAGGGGCTGACCCTGCCGCAGGCGGAGGTGCGCACAAGCTGGCTCTACGCGCTGGCGAAAGAGATCAACACCACGCCGTCGCTCTATCTCGAAGCAGGCGCGATCCATGGCACGGTGCTGTGCCAACAGGACCGGCCGCTGGTCTATATGGAGGATGTCGGGCGCCACAACGCGGTGGACAAGATCGCGGGCTTCATGTTCCGCCATGGCGTCGGGGCACAGGACAAGATCCTGTACACCACCGGGCGGCTGACCTCGGAGATGGTGATCAAGACGGCGCTGATGGGCATCCCGGTGCTGGCCTCGCGCTCGGGCTTCACCGCCTGGGGGGTGGAGATCGCCCGCCAGGTCGGGCTGACCCTGATCGGCCGGATGCGCGGCCAGCGGTTCGTCTGCCTGTCGGGCGAAGAACGGCTGGTACGGGACGTCGACCCGGGCGCGGTGCCGGAGGAAGAGAAGAGGCACCGGCGCAAGGGGGCGGCGACATGACCGACGTTCTCGGTGTCATCCTCGCAGGCGGCCTCGCCACCCGGATGGGCGGCGGCGACAAGGGGCTGCGCGAGGTCGGCGGCAAACGCCTGATCGACCATGTGATCGCGCGGCTGTCCCCGCAATGTGCCGCCCTTGCGATCAATGCCAATGGCGATCCTGCTCGGTTCGACACCTACGGCCTGCCGGTGCTGCCCGACAGCCTGCCTGACCATCCCGGCCCGCTGGCGGGCGTTCTGGCCGGACTTGACTGGGCCGCTGAGAGAGGCGCCGAGGCCATCGTCACCGCCGCCGCCGACACGCCGTTTTTCCCCGCCGATCTGGTCGCCCGCCTCTGCGCCGCCGCAGGCCCCGAGGGGCTGGCGCTGGCCGGGTCGCGCGACGAGACCGGCAAGCTGTGGCGGCATCCGACATTTGGCCTCTGGCCCGTTGCCCTGCGCGAGGATCTGCGCGCGGCGCTGGAGGGGGGATTGCGCAAAATCGTGCTGTGGACGGATGCGCATCAGGCCGGGCTGGCGGAGTTTCCGTCACGGCCCTTCGATCCGTTCTTCAACGTCAACACCCCCGAAGATATCGCCGAGGCCGAGCGCCTGCTGGAGGCACTGTGAGGATCTACGGCGTCACCGGCTGGAAGAACGCCGGCAAGACCGGGCTGATGGAGCGGCTGGTGGCTGAGATCACCGGGCGCGGCATCACCGTTTCGACCGTCAAGCACGCCCATCACAACACCGATGTGGATCAGCCCGGCCGCGACAGCCACCGCCACCGCGAGGCCGGCGCGCGCGAGGTGATGCTGGCCTCGCCCAACCGCTGGGCACTGATGCATGAGCTGCGCGGCGCGGACGAGCCGCCGCTGGAGGATCTGCTGGCGCGGCTCACGCCGGTCGACCTGGTTCTGATCGAGGGGTTCAAGCGCGACGCCCACCCGAAGGTGGAGGCGCATCGCGCGGAGACCGGCAAGCCGCTGCTGGCGGAGAGGAATGACACCATCCGGGCGGTGGCCGCCGATCGCCCGCAGCCGGGCTGTGCCCTGCCCCTCTTCGACCTGGACGACACCCGGGCGATTGCCGATTTCATTCTGCGGGAGGTTGGGCTGTGAGCTTCGACACCATCGTCGTGGTCGACTGGTCCGGTGCCGCCGCGCCCTCGCCCGCGCGGCCGTCGCGGGACGCGATCTGGATCGGCATCGCCCGCGAAGACGGGGTCGAGGCCAGCTATCACCGCACCCGGTTCGACGCGACCGAGGCGCTTGGCGCCCTGTTCGCGGCCGAGATCGCCGCCGGGCGGCGGGTGCTGGCCGGGTTCGACTTTCCCTTCGCCTATCCGCGCGGCTTTGCCCGCGCGCTGACCGGCACCGACGATCCGCTGGCGCTCTGGGCCGAGATCGCGGCGCGGATCGAGGATGCCCCCGACAATGCCAACAACCGGCTCGATGCTGCGGCCAAGATCAACCGCCGGTTTCCCGGCAACGGCCCGTTCTGGGGCAACGCGCTGGGCCGCGACATCGCCGATCTGCCGCGCACCAAGGCAGGCTATGCCAACCCCTTCGCTGAACGCCGAACTTGCGATGGTGCACCGGGGGCACAGCCGGTGTGGAAGCTGGCGGGCGTGGGCTCGGTCGGGTCACAGGCGCTGCTGGGCATTGCCCGGCTGCACGCCCTGCGCGAACGGTTCGGTGCGTCGCTCTCGGTGCGGCCGTTCGAAAGCCGGGACACGCCGATCACGCTGGTCGAGCTGTTCCCCTCTCTGATCGCGAAAACCGTGGCCGATCTGGCCGGGCCGGACGAGATCAGGGATCGCGCGCAGGTCCGCGTTCTGGCCGGCGCGCTGCGGGCGCTGGAGCCGGCGCAGCTCGACGCGATGACGCGGGAGGGCGACCCGGAGGAGGGGGCGATCCTGGGTCTGGGCCACGAGGCCAGGATCGAGGAGGCCGCCCGCCGCGCTGCTGCGCCGCCCCTCACCCCGCCGCGCCTGCGCAACGATTGTTTCGCCATGCCGCAGGGGGTGAACTGGGTGCCGGTGGACGAGGCGCTGGCAAAGCTCCGCGCCGCCCTGCACCCGGTGACCGGGCGCGAGACCCTGCCCTCCGCACAGGCCCAGGGGCGCATCCTTGCCGCCGGGTGTTCTGCGCGCCGGTCGAACCCGCCGCGCCCCAATTCCGCCGTCGACGGCTATGGCTTTGCCCATGCCGCCACCGGCGCGGGCGCGCAGCGGCTGCCGCTGGTCGAAGGCCGCGCCGCCGCCGGACAACCCTATGCCGACACGGTGCCGCCGGGCGCCGCGATCCGCATCCTGACCGGCGCGATCCTGCCCGAGGGGGTGGATACCGTGGTGCTGGAGGAGGACACCGCGACAGATGGCGTGACGGTGGCCTTCGACGGCCCGGTCAAGCCCGGCGCCAACACCCGCAAGGCGGGCGAGGATGTGGCCGAGGGCGAACCGGCCCTGCCCGCGGGCCATCGGTTGCGCGCGCCCGACCTGGCGCTGCTGTCGGCTCTGGGGGTCGCCAAGGTCGAGGTGTTCCGCCCGCTGCGCGTCGGCGTTCTGTCCACCGGGGACGAGATCGTGGCCAGCGCCGCCCTGCCCGCCGCGCCGCATCAGATCTGGGATGCCAACCGCCCGATGCTGCTGGCGCTGGCGCGTGATTGGGGCTGCGAGGCCATCGACCTGGGCCATGTGTGCGACGATCCGGCGGCGATCGAGGCGCGGCTGAACGACGGCGCCGCGCAAACGGATGTGATCCTGACCTCGGGCGGCGCCTCGGCGGGGGACGAGGATCATGTCTCGGCGCTGCTGCGCCGCAAGGGCACGCTGTCGAGCTGGCGCATCGCGGTCAAGCCCGGCCGTCCGCTGGCGCTGGCGATGTGGCAGGGGACGCCGGTCTTCGGCCTGCCCGGCAATCCGGTGGCGGCGTTGGTCTGTTCGCTGGTCTTCGCGCGGCCCGCGCTGTCGCTGATGGCCGGTGCCGGCTGGACGGAGCCGCAGGGCTTCACCGTGCCGGCGGCGTTCTCGAAGGCCAAGAAACCGGGGCGGCGGGAATTCCTGCGCGCAAGGATCAACGCCGAGGGCGCCGCCGAGGTGTTCAAATCCGAAGGCTCGGGCCGGATCAGCGGGCTGAGCTGGGCGACCGGGCTGGTGGAGCTGCCGGACGGCGCGCTTGAGGTGACGCCCGGCACGCCGGTTCGGTTCCTCCCCTACGCCGCCTTCGGGCTGGTCTGAGGGTCTATCGGCGCTCGATCAGATAGACCTGCGCCTCGCCCTCCTGCCCGCTGTCGAGCAGAAGGTTGCCGGATTCATTGCAATAATGCGGCACGTCCACCACCGCCGCCGGGTCGGTGGCGATGAGGCGCAGAACCTGTCCCCGCGCCATGTCCTTTAGCCGCTTGCGCGCCTTGAGCACCGGCAGCGGGCACAACAGGCCGCTGGCGTCGAGTTCCTGATCCCATGTCATGCGCCCAGAGATATTCCGGGCGCCCGGGGCTGTCCATCCACGATGCGCGGGCCAGGGCCGAAAACCGGGACCGATGCCGAAGGGCACCGGACCACGGAGGCACCCGAACGCGGAACGACGCCGCGCAACGGATGGGCGGGATTGCGTCACGCGTCCCCGAACGGGCCTTTGCTCATGTCCGCCTCAACCGCCGTCTTGCGGTCAGGGGCCCGTCCGGCGGCAGCCCCTTAGCCGGATTTTTGCACCCGGCTCGCCATGTTGCACAGCATCTCGAACATGATCGAAACGCCCAGGAAGGCGGTTGCGCCCGAGGCATCGAAGGGCGGCGACACCTCGACCAGGTCGGCGCCGATGATGTTGACGCCGTCGAGCATCCGCGCGACCTGAATCGCCTGGTAGGAGTTCGGTCCGCCCACCTCGGGCGTGCCGGTCCCCGGCGCGAAGGCCGGGTCGACGAAGTCGATGTCATAGGAGACATAGGTCGGGCGGTCGCCGACGATCTCTTTCGCCTCGGCCATCACGTCCTCGGGGCCACGGGCATGGAATTCCTCGATCGGGATCACGCGGACACCGACGCTGTCCGCAAAATCGCGGTCCTCGCTGTCATAGGTGGTTCCGCGGATCCCGATCTGGACGACACGGGCAGGATCGAGCACCCCTTCTTCGATTGCGCGACGGAAGGGTGTTCCGTGAGTGTATTGCGTGCCGCCAAAATAGTCTTTGAACAGGTCCGTGTGACTGTCGAAATGGATCATGCCCACCGGATCGGGCTTGCCCAGCGCGCGCAGGATGGGCAGCGAACACAGGTGATCGCCGCCACCGGTGAGCGGCACGATCCCCGCCGCCCGGACCCGGTCGTAAAATGCGGTGATCCGCTCCATGCTGGCCTGCAGATCCGCCGGGTTGGGCGCCACGTCGCCCAGGTCGGCGCAGTTGACCATTTCGAAGGGGCGCAGGCCGGTGGCGCCGTTCTGGGCGCGGATCATGGTGGACATGTCGCGCAGCTGGCGGGGCCCGTGGCGCGGCCCGGGGCGGTTGGTGGTGCCGCTGTCCCAGGGGGTGCCGATCAGGCCGATCTGCACATCCTTCAGGCGCGGATCGTCCAGGTCCACATGCGGCAGCCGCATGAAGGTCGGAACGCCGGCGAAACGCGGCAGGTCAAAGCCGGAAACGGGGTGAAAGAAGGGATCGCTGCTCATGTCGCTGTCCTTGGTCATTGCATCACGCTGCCACCGTTCACGCCAAAGCACTGACCGGTGATGAAACTGCTGTCTGGTCCGGCGAGGTAGACGGCCATGCTGGCAATCTCCTCGGGCTGGCCGAAGCGGGCAAGGGGGGTATCGAGATCCTTGGCGATCTGCTCGGGGCTCATGCTGGCGGGGCTGGTCATGTCGGTCTCGATCGAGCCGGGCGCGATGGCGTTGACCAGCACATCGGGGGCCAGTTCCCGCGCCAGCGTCCGGGTGAGCGCGATGATCGCCCCCTTCGAGGCGGTATAGGCCGCCATATGCTCACGCCCGAGAATGCCGAGGTCGCTGGCGATGTTGATGATCCGCCCTTTGCCGCTGCGGCGGACAAACTCGCGCGCGCACAGGAAGGTGCCGCGCAGGTTGACGGCGATCACCCGGTCGAAATCGGCCGCCGCGGTTTCGGCCAGCGGCGTTTCGTACAAAATCCCGGCGTTATTGACCAAAATGTCCACCGGCCCAAGCTGCGCGTCGACCGTATCGAACAGCGCCTGCACCTGGGCCTCGTTCGAGACATCGGCCTCAACCGCGATGCCGCCCGAGAGCGCCTTGATCCCGGTCAGCGTCTCCGCGGCCTTCGGATCGCGGTGATGGCAGATTGCCACCCGCGCCCCCTGCCCCGCCAGCGCCAGCGCGATGGCCCGGCCGATGCCACGCGACCCGCCGGTGACCAGCGCCACCTGCCCCGTCAGGCTCATGACATCACCTCGCCGCGGTCGACGTTGATCGCCTGGCCCGTGATGTTCGCGCCCCCCGATGAGGCCAGGAACATGTAGATATCGGCCATGTCCTCGGGCTCCATCAGCCCGTCGATGGCCTGCGCCGACATGATCTCTTGCGCGACCTCTTCTTCGCTGCGTCCGCTGCTTTGCGCCAGTTCGCGCAGCGAGTTCATCGCCGGGCCGGTCTTGACCCAGCCGGGGCAGACCGCGTTGACGCGGATGCCGCGCGGGCCCAGCTCCTGCGCCCAGGCGCGCATCAGGCCAAGGTTGGCATGCTTGGTGGCGACGTAGGCCGAGAAGCCCGGCACCGCCGTGCGCGCCCAGATCGAGGCGGTCAGGATGATCCGCCCGCCGTCGGGGATGCGGCCCACCAGCGTGTCGGTGACATTTTGCGTGCCGGTGATGTTGATGGCGACGATCCGCTCGAAGGTTTCGTTGCCCTCGGGGTTCTGGCCGGTCAGGGGCGTGGGCCGTTCCAGACCCGCGTTGTTGACCAGCACATCGACCCGGCCGATCCCGGCGAGCCGTTCGGTGACCATCGCGGCGTCGGAGATGTCGCATTTGATGGCGCTCACCTTGCCCGGCATCCGGTCCGCCGCCTCAAAGATGGCATCGGTCGAGGACAGGATGGTCAGATCGGCCCCGGCCTTGGCGAACCCCATCGCCACGCCATAGCCGATACCGCTGCTGGCGCCGGTAACCAGAACCGATTTGCCGGTGAAATCAAAAGTAACGCTCATGCCGCGTGCCGCCCCTCTTCGCGCATCAGCCGCATCAGATGCGCCTCAAGATCGGCGTAGCCGTCGAGTTTGACCACATGTTCCTTGTCGGCGATGCGTTTGCCCTGTTTGAATTCCGGCACGATCTCTTCCTTCAGGCGGCCGGGGTGGCTGGACAGAAAGACGATCTTGTCGGCCAGAAAGATCGCCTCTTCCAGGTCGTGGGTGACGATGACCATGGTGGTGTTGGTCTGTTCGGCCACGTCGATCATCAGCTCCTGCATCAGCCAGCGGGTTTCGGCGTCGAGCGCGCCGAAGGGTTCATCCATCAGCAGCACCTCGGGCCCGTTGGCGAGCGTGCGGGCGATGGCCACGCGCTGGCGCATGCCGCCCGACAGTTGCGAGGGGTAAGCATCGGCAAACTTGCCCAGACCCACGAGGTTGATGAAATGCTCGGCCCGCTCGCGCCGTTCGGCGGCGGGCACACCGTTGATCTTCATGCCAAACTCGACGTTCTTCTGCACCGAGAGCCAGTCGAAGGAGGTATAAGCCTGGAACACCATACCGCGATCCTGCCCGGGTCCGTCGACGGTATGGCCGCCGATCACCACCGCGCCCGAGGTCGGGGTTTCAAGCCCCGCCATCATGCGCAGAACGGTGGATTTGCCACAGCCGGAGGGGCCGAGCAGAACGCAGATCGAGTTGCGCTCCACCCCGAATGAAATGCCGTCCACCGCCAGCAGCTGCTGCCCGCCGCCGATGTCGAAGGACTTGGAAACGTCTCGGATTTCCAGAATGCTGTCGGTGCTCATCAGCGGGTTTTCCTCAGATAGGGGAACATCCAGCGGTGCAGCGCGGCGAAGGCGAGGTCGAAAAGCAGCCCCAGCGCACCGATCACGATGATGCCCGACAGGATCTCGTCGGTTTTCAGGAAGCGGCGTGCGCGCATCATCATGGCGCCGATCCCGGTGGTGGAGGCGACGATTTCGGCGATGACCAGATAGGTCCAGGCCATGGCCAGCATCTGCCGCATGGCGGTCACGATGTCAGGCAGAACAGCGGGGAAGATCACCTTGGCCACGACCGTCGAGCGTTTTGCGCCAAGGGTAAGCGCGGTTTCCACCAGCTCCTCGCGGACGTTCTTGGTGTGGTCCATGATCAGCGTGATCAGGAAGAAGATCACCCCGATGAACAGCAGCGCCAGCTTGGGCGCCTCGCCGGTGCCGAACCACATCAGCAGGATCGGGATGAAGGAGGGTGCGGGAAGGTAGCGCCAGGCCGACACGAAGGGGGCGAAGATCGCCTCGATGGCCGGGAAGCTGCCCATCATCACCCCCAGCGGCACCGCGACCGCGCAGGCCATGGCAAAGGCGCCCAGTACGCGGGAGATCGAGATCAGCACGTCGCTGGCGAAACCGCGCGACGCGAACAGGTCATAGGTGGTGGCAAAAACCTTTTGCGGCGCGGGGACCAGCAGTTCGTTCACCATTCCGGCGGACGTGGCAAACATCCAGACGCCGAAGAAAACCACCCAGATCCCGAAGGCCGAGATCAGGCGCTGCCGCCGCCCGGCCGGATGCCGGAGCCTGAGAAACGGCTTGGAACGCGTGTCAGAGGACAAGGTCCACCTCCATGACGAAAAGGAAGACGGGGCGCGGTATCCCGCGCCCCGGTCAGTATCAGTGCGCCGAGAGCGTTTGGCGATAGCCGGAGGCCGCCAGGTCGGCCATCAAGCTACAATCCACGCCTTTGGCGGCGTCGACGGTCTTGTCCATCAGGCCCAGCTTGACCCACCAGTCGTTGGTCAGCGCGATCGAGGAGGTCATCGAGCCATTGGCCATGCCGAACGGGCCGTCGCCCTCCAGCACACCGCACAGGCGCGCGCTTTCGTCGAAGTCGAGCATGTAAATGCCGCCCTCGAAGCTCTTGCCATCGGTGCCGATCACATAGCCGATGTCCTCTTCCGGCCACTGCAGGAACTCGGCCATCAGCTTGTTGGTTTCCTCGGTGTGCTGGTTCCAGTAGCCGAGGCCGTCCCAGCGCGCCTTGAGCACGTCGAGCGCCACATCGCGTTTTTCCGCGATGAAGTTCTTGTTCATGTAGAGCGCGTCCATGAAGATGCCGGTCTTCAGCACCTCGGGGTCGGCGGTATTCACGACGCTCTTGGCGCCGGGGCTGGCGGCCAGCACCTTGGAAATCCAGGGCTCGTACATATAGGCGGCCGAAATGTCGCCCGACAGCATCGGACCGACGGCCTCATCGGCGTTCAGGTTCACCCACTCGACCTGGTCGGGGGTGATCCCGACCGAGTCCAGCCAGATCCCCATCAACAGGTGACCGATATAGGCCTGCGGCGCGGAAACCTTCTTGCCCGCGAGATCGGCCGTTTCGGTGTCCGGCGCAAGGATGACATGATCGACGCCATAGGACGGGTTCAGGAAGGCCACGTTCACCACATCGGTACCGCGATCCACGATCAGCGGCGTGTAGTCGGCGGTGCAGCCATAGACATCGATCTGCCCCGCGGCCAGCGCCGAGTGGCCGCCCAGCGGATCCTCGAAAATGGTGATGTTCAGGTCGTGATCGGTCAGGTTCTTCTGACGCGCCACTTCGAGCATCGCATAGCCGGGCCAGGACACGCAGACGCCGACATTGACCGTGTCGGCCGAGGCGACGCCCGCCCCCGCCCCGATTGCAAGGGCCGCCGCGGCGGCCAGGTTCAGACTTCTACGCATTTCACACCTCGCTGCGATGTTGGAATCGTTCGTTGTAAAAAACCGTACTCGATAAATTTTTTTATTCAATAAAAATTTTTACTAGGCTAAAGTCAGCTTGCGGCGCAGCAAAGCGCCACTCGTTCGAAACTGGAGGAATGCCGTGTCCGGCCTGAGAGCGCGCCAAAAGGAAGACAGACGAAACCGCATCGTGACTTCGGCCAAGGCGCTGTTCCGGCAGCTGGGCTTCGAAAAGACCACGATCGAAGGCATCGCCGAAGCCGCAGGGGTCTCTGGCGTGACCGTGCACAATTACTACGGCACCAAGGCCGGGGTTCTGCTGGCGCTGGTGATCGAGAGCGACAAGCTCCTGATCGAAAAGCTCGAAGCCACGCTTCCCGAGGAACCCGAAACGCTGACCGATCTCGTCCTGCATTTCGCCGGCGACATCATGGAGCATGCCATCGCCGAACTGGACAAGGTGATCTGGCGGCAGGTGATCGCGGCGGTCACCACCGGCGGTGTCACCCAGCTTACGCGCGCCTATTTCAAGCTCGACCAGCAGCTCGCCTTCGTGCTGGTGCGCCGGATCGAGAAGCTGCAACAGGCCGGAAAACTCTCACCCCGGATCGATGCCACCCATTTGGGCAAGGCGCTGTTCCACCTCCAGAACGCCCGGTTCATCCAGTTCATTTCCGCCGACGATCTCAGCCGGGAGGAGATCGAACAGCGGCTGCGCAACGATCTGGCCGCGCTCTTCGCGGTTGGGTCCGCCTGATCCGTCCGTCGCCGTCAGTCACAGGAGACCCCCATGTTCCTAAATCCGATCACCTGGCCTGAGGGCAACCGCTGCGCGGCCTCGGTTACCTTCGATATCGACGCCGAATCCCTGATCCGCTCGGCCTGTCCCGAGGATGCCGAGCTGCGGCTGCAGCCGATCTCGATGGGGCGTTACGGGCCGACGGTGGCGGTGCCGCGCATCCTGGAGAGCTATCGCCGGCTGGGACTGCGGCAGACATTCTTCATGCCGGCCTGGGTGATGCAGACCTACCCCGCCACCGTCGAGGCGATCCTGAAGGACGGCCATGAAATTGGGCACCATTCCTGGATGCACGAGGACCCGATGCAGCATTCCGACGCGCGCGAAGCGGAGCTGTTCGAGCGCGCGCTGGAGGTGCATGTGGCAATGACCGGGCGCAAACCGCGCGGCTATCGTGCCCCGGTCTACAGCCTGACGCCGAAGATGGTCGCACGGCTGATCGACCACGGATTCCTCTACGACAGCTCGATGATGGCCGATGACCTGCCCTATCTGGTCGAGATGCCGCAGGGCAGCCTGATCGAACTGCCGCCGCATTGGGGCACCGACGACTGGCCGCCCTTCGCCCATTTCGGCGAGATCGACTACCTGATGCCGGTGCGCGCGCCCTCGGACGGCATTCGCGCCTTTGCCGAGGAGTTCGACGCGATGCATGAGGCCGGCGGCTTCTGGATGCCGGTGCTGCATCCGTTCCTGACCGGCCGCGTCGCCCGCTGGCGCGAGATGGAAAGGCTGATCGAACGGGCCCTCGCGGCGGGCGACGTCTGGTTCGCGCCGATGGAAGAGATCGCCGCGCATGCCGCTTCGGCCAAAACCGATCTGCGCCGGGAACGAGTACACATCTCGGAATAAGCCGCCCTTCGATCGCCGGGCGGCATCCGAAGACGGATTACCGCCCCTTTCATGCGCGCGGGTCCCGCGCCAGTTCTGCGTTGCCGGCGCTTTGGAGAATGCGATTGACAATTAAGGTAGCGTTCGCTAACCCCTCTGCCATGAAACCAGACGTGTTCTATATTTCGCCCGACGATTCCCCGGCCAAACGGCGCATCATGCAGGACGGCCTTCACCTGTTTGCGACGCGTGGCCTATCGGCCACCTCGATCCGGGACATCGCCGCGGTCACCGGGTACAGCAACCCGGCGCTCTACAAACACTTCAAGTCGAAGGATGCGCTGGCGGCCACGCTGTTCGAGCGATCCTACCGAGAAATGTCGCGGCAGATCGCTCTGGCGATTACCCCTGTTGAGGGGTTCGAGGCGAAGTTTTCCGCCTATGTATCTGCATTCGCTAATTTCTTTGATACATGCCCTGACGCCGCGATATTCGTCGCGGACAATTTGCCCGCCCTTTGGCCACAGGTCGCAGAGGGGTTTCATGGTCAAACCATCGTGACCTACACGCGCGAACTGCTGCGACTGGGCAAGACGGAAGGGTTCGTCTGCGACAACATAAGCTTACCGATGCAATTGATCCTGGTTACCGGAACCTTGAGCCAAACGATCCGCCAGCTGTTTCTTGGCGAACTGGCGGGACCGGCCTCGGCCCACTGCGGAGACCTCGAGAAAATTCTGAGAAAGGGGCTCGCCTGAGCTCATTTTTATCTCGTGGGTTAGCGTTCGCTTACCACCCCCGGCACCCGGCAAAAAGGAGACATTCAACGCGTAACACCCCGGTTCATGGAGGCGAGAAGACGCCTTTTACGTCCGGCCCCGCGCCCAGCTCGGCGCAACCGCCTCCCCCGAAACGGGGCTTCGGCGGTCTCCACACAGCAGAATCCAAGGGAAAAATCATGCAAGCCATCAATCATGCAGCCACTGCGCTCATCCTCAAACGTAAGTTTCCTACAGCCCCGCTTTTCGGGCTGATCCTCGCCACCGAAGCGGTCGAATACCTTTGGGTCGGTCTCAATGTCATCGGCGTGGAAAAAACCATCATCGACACACCGATGCAGTCCGTCGCGGATGTGCATCTCGTGCATATGCCGTTCTCCCACTCCTTAGCGACCAGTGCGTTGATCGCCCTTATCGTCGGCCTCTTCGTCTTCCTGCGCGGCGGCAAGGCCGCATCCGCCGTTTCTATCGCGATCGGCCTTGGCGTTTTCTCGCACATCGTGCTCGATGTGCTTGTCCATGCCCCCGACATCGCGGTGACGCCGCTTCTCGGCTCGCCCAAGATCGGTACCGGCCTGTATTCCGGCCTGCCGGTCCCGGCCCTTATCCTGGAAACGCTCTGGGGCGTCTTTTGCTGGTATTCCTACCAAGGCAGCAAAAAACTGCTGGGGCTGATCCTGGGTCTCGGCCTGGCCAGCATCCCTATCTACTCGGCGGCGATCAACATCGGCGAGGGCGCACTTGGCGGTCACAACGTCGTCTTCGCGTGCGTGATCCTGGGCCAAATGCTCGTCACATCGGCGCTGGTCTGGATCTTTGCGCGCGAAAAGACCGAACAGGCGGTAAGCCCGGCAAGCGCATTGTCATGACGAACTGCGGTCCTGGGCGATGGCGTCCAGGACCGCCGCAACCGGCGCCGTCCCCCTCTTCCTCTCACCGCAAATATCCCCGCCGGAGGCACGCGCCAAAGGCGCGTTTTACCCCCTGCGGCACGGGGCCCGCGCTCAGAAGTGGATCGCCCGCCCGTAGGCGTCGAGCACGCTTTCGTGCATCATTTCCGACAGCGTCGGATGCGGGAAGACGGTGGCCATCAGGTCCTCCTCGGTGGTCTCCAGCTGCCGGCCCACCACATAGCCCTGGATCAGCTCGGTCACCTCGGCGCCGACCATATGCGCGCCCAAGAGCTCGCCGGTTGCCGCGTCGAACACGGTCTTGATCATCCCCTCCGGCTCCCCCAGGGCAATCGCCTTGCCGTTGCCGACGAAGGGGAAGCGGCCGACCTTGATGTCATAGCCCAACTCCTTGGCCTTGGCCTCGGTATAGCCGACGGAGGCCACCTGCGGCTGGCAATAGGTGCAGCCGGCGATGCTCTCCGGTTTGACCGGATGCGCCTTTTTGCCGGCGACCAGCTCGGCCACCATCACCCCCTCGTGGCTGGCCTTATGCGCCAGCCAGGGCGCGCCGGCGATGTCGCCGATGGCATAGAGACCGTCGATGCCGGTGCGGCAGTATTCGTCCACCACCACATGGCTGCGGTCGAGTTTGACGCCGAGCGCCTCCAGCCCCAGCCCCTCGACGTTGCCGACGATGCCGACGGCCGAGATCACCGTGTCGAACTCCAGTTTCTCGACCTTGCCGCCGGTCTCGATATGCGCCGTCACCTTGCCCTTCCCGCGGTCAAGCTGCTTGACCATGGATTTCTCCATGATCGTCATGCCCTGCTTGACGAACTGCTTTCTGGCAAAGGCCGAGATCTCGGCATCCTCCACCGGCAGCACCCGGTCCATCACCTCGACAACCGTGGTCTCGGCGCCCAGCGTGTTGAAGAAGCTGGCGAATTCGATGCCGATGGCACCCGAGCCGATGACCAGCAGTTTCTTCGGCATCCGCGGCGGGGTCAGCGCGTGCTTGTAGGTCCAGACCAGGTCGCCGTCGGCCTCCAGCCCCGGCAACTCGCGCGCCCGCGCCCCGGTGGCGAGGATGATATTCTTCGCCGTCAGCTCCTCGGTGCCCTTGTCGGTGGTGACGCGGACCTTGCCCTTCTCCGGCAGTGTCGCCTCGCCCATCACCACGGTGACCTTGTTCTTCTTCAGCAGGTGGCCGACGCCGCCGGCAAGCTGCTTGGCCACCCCGCGCGAGCGTTTGACCACCGCGTCGAGGTCATAGCCGATCTTGTCGGCGGAAAGCCCGAAGTCCTTGGCCCGCTCCATCAGGTGGAACACCTCCGCCGAGCGCAGCAGCGCCTTGGTCGGGATGCAGCCCCAGTTCAGGCAGATGCCGCCCAGGTGTTCGCGCTCCACCACCGCAACGCTCAGCCCCAGCTGCGCCCCCCGGATCGCCGCCACATACCCGCCAGGACCCGCGCCAATGACGAT